>Ga0126381_100000051_pt1 | contig 139883 bp, 116 predicted proteins | sample PanSoiMetPlot_28_FD_96465 | JGI IMG/M metagenome (GOLD analysis project Ga0126381, IMG submission 96465) | Tropical forest soil microbial communities from Panama - MetaG Plot_28 | ecosystem: Environmental > Terrestrial > Soil > Tropical forest > Bulk soil | place: Panama | collected 2016-02-17
ATGCCAAGATCAAGGTCTTGGGTATGGTTGAGCGCAACGGGCGCATCCGGCTGAAGGTGATCCCAGATGCCAAGAAGCAATCCCTGCAACCAGCTATCGAGGCCAATGTCAGCCCGAATGCGAATACAATTCCCCGCTGGCAGGACAGGTTGACCTAGCGCCCGTCGATTGCGAACCCACGGAAGTCGCCTTCGGCGCAAGTGGCCGGAATAGGCGGGAATAACGCTCGCTCTCCCGTAAGGGAAACCCTGTCCTGTCAAAGCCAGCGAGGAAGCCTGTGATCCCACTCTACAAACCAGTCAAGATCGTACTGGGAATCCTCTTCACATTGTTCGCGTTGGCCGCGATGATTGGTAAGCAGATTGTTATCGCTGCCGTATTCGCTTTGGTTGCGTTCTTAGCATTCCGCTCTGCCTACTACCACGGTAAATACGAACCGCCGTTGTTCAGGAGGAAGCTGTGAAAACCCTGCTCTGGAGTGGTGCTGTTGCGGTGGCTTTGGGGGTTGGATTTCTGTCTGGACGACAGTTTCCGGCCCACCACTACCAGAAATTCGGCGAGTCCCGATTTCTGCTGGATACGGCAACGGGGCTGGTTTGCGACCCCTTAAAACAGAGGCCAATTAACCCCAAAGACCCGTTCGCGATCTTTGACCCTCCACCATACCCGCAATGCCCGTCGAAGTAGGCTTAAGCCCCTACTTGCCCGACTTTCTCGGCCTTCGTGCGGCCAGCCTGCCGGGTTCCTCGCGCAACTTCGCCAGCGGTAGCGGATCGGTGTGCAACAACCTGTCCAGCAGACTGTCGAACTTTCCGGCGTCCGCTTTCACGTCTTCGCCTTCGGCGGCAACCTTCTTGACTAGGTATTTGCGCTTGTTGGTCATGAGATGATTTTACGCATGGAAGCCAAGATTGAAGACAAAACGTTAACCATGCTTACAACGCTTTGTGACCTGCTCGACTTGAAGCACAACCCAAAACATATCGCGGAGATGTGGGAAAGGGCCGCTAGGCAGGTAGATCAGTACCGACAAACTCAAAAACCGAACTGAGTTCGTTGTGATCGGGGCAGGTATAGTCGTGATTGTCCGAGGCGATAAGCCACGCTTGCGCCGCTCGTAGTATTTCTATCCGCTCCGCGACAGACCGCCCGGGTCGTTCTAGTAGCCGGAGAATTGTCTCAACCTCTTCGTTTTCGCAGGTTATCGTCAGTTTTATCACTTCGTTCCTGTGTCAAGTGCGTTATTGTTTTTATTTTTGAGGGGGGTACCCTATGGCTGTTCCTATCTGCGAGCACATTAAACCGAGCGGTAAGCGCTGCGGATCGCCGGCGCTGCGCGACAAGAGTTTCTGCTACTACCATTCGAATGTCGAGGAGTGTCTGCCGTCGGTGCGCAACATGTTTGCCGTGCGTAATCCGAATGCCGCTCCCGGCGAGTGGCCCTTCACCGATTTTCCCGCGCCCGTGCTGGAAGATGCGGCCGCTATTCAGGTCGGCTTCACGCAAGCGCTGTATGGAGTCGCCAATGGACATCTCGATCTACGCAGGGCGAAGCTGGTGCTCTCGGCGTTGCATGGCGCGTCGGCCAATCTGAAGCGGCTGGAGGCGTGCCTCACGCAATGCGTGAATGCGTTGCAGCGCAAGCGACCCACAGGAGTAAAGCAGGCTCTCAAGCGCGCGCGAAGGAGCGACACGGTATCCTTGAGTCATGGATCGTGAACTCACCGAGAGTTTTTCGCTGGATGTGGTAGTAGTTGGTGCCGGGCCGACCGGACTGGCTTGTGGCATCGAGGCCAAGCGCGCCGGCTTTACGGTTACGAATATCGACAAGGGCTGCCTGGTCAATTCCCTGTTCAACTATCCCAGCAACATGACGTTCTTCACCACGCCGGAGCTGCTGGAGATCGGCGACATTCCGTTTTGCAGCCCCAACCAGAAGCCGACGCGGCAGGAGGCGCTGGAGTACTACCGCAAGGTTGCTGAGCACTATCAGCTGGACGTGCGGCAGTACGAGCCGGTGCTGAAGATCGACGGCAGCGATGGCAACTTCGTCGTGCAAACTCGAAACCTGCATGGGCACAAGCGGGAATATCACGCGCGCAAGCTGATTCTCGCGACCGGCTACTACGACCGGCCCAACTACATTCATGTTCCCGGCGAAGACCTGCCGAAGGTCATGCACTATTATCGCGAGCCGCATCCCTTCTTCGGACTCGAGGTGATGATCATTGGCGGGAAGAATTCCGCCGCGATCGCCGCGCTGGAGCTGTGGCGGCACGGCGCGAAGGTCACGCTGGTGCATCGCGGGCCGGGAATCGGCCCCTCGGTGAAATACTGGATCAAGCCGGACATCGAGAACCGCATCAAGGCCGGACAAGTGAACGCCTACTTCAACACGCGCGTGCGCGAGATCACGCTGGAGCACGTCGTGCTCGATACGCCGGACGGGCAGGTGACGCTGGCGAATGATTACGTCTTCGCTCTGACCGGCTATCATCCGGACTTCGAGTTCCTATCCTCGCTGGGCATCAAGCTAAGCGATGAAGCGGACAAGAAACCTGTGGTCGATCGTCAGACGCTGGAGAGCAACGTGCCGGGAATTTATCTGGCGGGAGTCATTGTCGCGGGCACAAAGACGAGCGAAATCTTCATCGAGAATGGAAGGTTTCATGGGCAGGCGATTGCCGCGGATTTGAAGGAGAAGTTGAAGGAGCAATTAGTGACTAGTAATTAGTCATTAGTAATTAGTGATTAGTACTTAGTTTTAGTTCCGCCTTGAGGAACTGCGAGGAGAAGAACATCAGCACGAGTAGCCTGGTAGTTGCCGATTTGCGAGTCATGCATCTACCACGGCGCTCCACGTTACTTCAGGAACGCCGATTCGGCTACTCGTGCCGTTAATTACGAAGAGGTAAGTTACCAAGACGATAAACTGACGTTATCCAGCCAGACTGAATATGGGTCCTGCCTGTAGTCACCATCCATCTGGAAAGCCACATTGAGATTGCTGCCGTTGAAGTGGCTCTGCGGGTCGTAGTACTTATCCACCGTGGTGGCATTACCATCCAGCATCACGCTGATGTAGTGGACCTTGCCATTGACGCGCTCGATCTGCCAGGTCAGGTGGTGCCACTCATTGGCGGAAACTTGCGGACACGCAACATCCGTCGTCACCCAGCTTCCGGCCGCGTCGTTCCAGATGTCCCAATGCCCGGTGTCGCGATAGCTGCATTCCGTCCCCCAGACGTAGCGCTTGCCGTCCATGCTCTGGTTGACGTCGAACTCCAGCGCTTCGGGCGCGCCGGGATGCTCAAGGTAGAAATACAGGTCGTAAACAAAATGCGTAGGCGTATTGTTTGGGCCGAACGACTTCCACCACAGGGCATTCGAGTACGGAGTATGTCCGCCTATGTCGAACTTCGCGGAATTGCCGCTCAGCGAAGGGTCCTGCTGGCCCGGCGTCATGCTGGAGGTTGCGTCGCCCTGGCCGCTGGCGCAGGGATGGCCATGAAGGTCCTTCGTGCACCACTGCCAGTCTGACAAGGTTTGAACCGCCCAGATCGTCTGCGCTCCCGGAGGCACGCCGGGCGGCAAAGCAGGTTGAGAAGGCGCTGGGGGCGGACTGCTTGGAGAGGGCGGACTCGAACTGGAGGACGATGATGACGAACTGGAATCGGACGAGCCGGAGCTTGGCGATTGCGCCGGCGAGCCAGGTTGCAACTGCGAGGTCATTGGCGACGAAGCACCGCCGCCGCAGCCGACGAATGAAACCAGCAGAGAGAGTATGAAAGCTACTGACAAAGGATTGCGATAAGGATGACGGATCAAACTACGAGCAATGAAATACGAACGAACTTGCATGCCAACGTTACTCCAAATCTTTTGGGGAATTGACGAGGACGCCAGATTCTTACTTTGCAGGTTTTAGGTTGATTAGGTTTATTCGATTATATGGATCGAACCGATGCGATTCGAGGCGTCAGACACCAAAAGGGCCACAAAATCGCTGTAGCACGACAAGAACCAACCCTAGTTCGCGAGTAGTAGGTGAAAGGATGAAGCTAACGCTTGCGCAAGAGAAATCTTGGATAGTCTCTCGACAGATGAGCGCCGCCGCTGGCTTCTGCAGCGTCGCGACCGACGACGGGATTGTTCCTTCTAGGCGTCGGTGGGCGGCAATTCCGGACCCGGATCCGCCGGCGGTGGTGGCGTCGAGGGCTCGGCTTCGACAACCTCTTCGGGATGCGGCGTTACGTAGTCGACGCGATCGGCGGGAACCAGTTCCGCGTGCCGCTGATACCAGGTCGTGGCGCTGGCCAGTTGCCAGAGCCTGCTCGCGAGGTGCGTGAAGATGATCAGCTCCAGCAAAAGGAAGGTGAGCGGTGTCGCCGTGCCCGGAGTCTTTGACCAAAGCACCAGGCAGATTGCGGTGACAATCCATGCCAGCAACGCTATGCCGAAGTACATCCAGAAGAGCGCGCCCAGGTCATGCCAGGTGATTCGCCATGATCGCCATAGATTGCGCCACATGCGGCGCTCGTTCTGGACCACCGCTCTGACCTGCGCAATGTCGAACCACAGCCGCACCCAGAGCGCGAGAAGCAGAAATATGACGAATGCGGCAAGCGACAGAAAAATGCTGACCTGGTCGGCGATGGCGCGGTCGCCAATGTGGTCGGCTAATTTTTGCAGGCCGCTGTGGACCATACCAACCATGAGAAAAGGAATTATGGAGAGCAACAACAGGCGAACAAAGCGCCAGAAAAACGCCCCGGAAGAGGCGAAGAAGTCGCCCGTACTCAGCCGCCGGTCCTCACGGTAGGTTTCGATGATGCCGCCGGTTACGAACAACATGAAGAGGAAGAAGACGAATGCAAAAACAAAAGCGCCAACGTTGTACCGCGAGATGTCGACATCAGGCAGTCTCAGCAATTCGACATACATGCCGAGGTCGAAGGGGCTGCCGAGCCTGTCGGCTGCCAGCCTGCCATGAAGCGCCTGGCTGAGGTTCACCGTTGCCGGGAGAATCCCGAGGATTCCACAAAGGAAATTGACTACGAACACCCACCACAAAACGTTTTGCCGCCGCCACAAGAGACTGAATCCGGCTGCGAATGCACCCTTTTGTCCCTCTGCCACTCGCGCCTCCTCAGGCGAACCAGCTCAACATCTGAGCCAGAAATTGGGTAATGAACAGCCAGTACGTGGCGAGCTTGTGGATCGCGGCATGATTGCTTTCCGTGGCCTTGCTGTTGTTCAGGTAGTCGCGGTCCATGGTTATCTGATAGTCGGGATCGAGCTGCACCGAGGCGATCTGCGCTTTCTTGCGGTACACATATCGCGCCCAGCGATCTTTACCATCCCAGCGTTCGCGAAGCGTCTCGCCATTGTCGAATTTCACTTCCGCATCGACCGGGAAAACAAAATCGCCTTTGCGATGCAGAATGACCTGCGTCTCATATTCCGTCTCGCCCTTCTTCTCTTTCAGGTTCTCGTCGTACCACGTCACCTGAGTCGAGTCGGCGCGTTTTACTTCATAGTCCATCACCTGCGTTCCATACACGGCCTGGTTCCAATACCAGCTCAGGTCCTGACCGGCAACCTCGTTTACGGTGCGCATGAAGTCTTCCTGCGTGGGATGAGTAAAACGATAGCGCATGAAATATGTGTGCAGCGCATTACGGAGCGTCTGCTCGCCGACAACTTTTTCCAGCGAAACCAGCATGGTGGCGGTTTTGCCATAAGTAATGTCGGCATAGGTGCCTGCGCTTACGTCTTGAAAGCTGATGCGCGACAACGGATCCATGTCCGGAGAGGAGAGATACCCAAGGCGTTGAAAGTTGCGCTCACCCAGCTGTCCTCCCAACAAATTAATAATGCTGGCATTCTCTCCGTACATATTGTCCAGCACCTTGACTTCGGTGTAGCTGTTGATGCCCTCATCCAGCCAGCCATTTTCAAACTCGTTGGTTGCCACCATGCCATACCAATACTGATGGCCAAACTCGTGTTCCGTAACCAGGTCGATCAAGTGCACCCCTTTGGGGATAAACCATGCACTGTCGCCGGTAATGAAGGTCGGGTACTCCATACCTCCAGCCTCAGTGGCGCCATGGGGCGGATCGACCACCGTGAGCTGCGCATACGGATAAGGCCCGTACCAATCGTCGAAGGCCTTCATGCTTTGCAAGGCGCAATCGATATAAGGTTGCCACTCGTGTTTGTGGCCATCGTAGGTGAGCAGGCGGATGCGCACCTTTCCCACGCTTCCGACGAAATCGTCCTCCACGACTTTGAAGTTCGGATCGGCGGTCCAGGCGAAGTCGTGAACGTCCTCGGCATGGAAGGCGACGGTCTTGGTGCCGTTGCCGTTATCCTGGTCGGAAACCTGCACGCCGGTTGCGCCGATCACGTCCTCTTTCGGCAGCGTGACCTTGACGTCATAGGTCCCGAAGTCGGCGAAGAACTCCGTCATGGCATGAAATTGATGGCAGTTCCACTGTCCGTGCCACCACACGCCGACCTTGGGAAACCACTGCCCGGCCAGCAGGAACGTCCGCTTGTAGCCGGTGCGCGCGATCACCTCCGGAAATTTCGCCTTGAAACGAATTTTGAATATCACGTCCTGCCCGGGCGCTACCGGCCGTGGCAACTTCACCTGGAACACGGTTTTGTCATTGGGATTGCCGTCATCGGGCGAGATGAACTTCATCTGCTTCGTCAGATCGCCCATGCCGACAACTTCAAGGGATGTGACCTCATTGGATCCGTATTCCTCAGGCTTCCAGGTATCAAAGTTGCTGGTGCGAAAGCTGCCATCGCGGTGCGCTTCGTACATCCAGGTGGACTTCGGCTGAAAGGCGTTGAGGTAGAGGTGAAAGGGAAAGGTGTCGAGCGGCTGGCCGGTAAGATTGTGATAGGTCAGCGTCTCGGAGGCTGCAACTGTGTGCGTCGGGGGATCGTACTTCGCGTCGATCTGGTAGGCGACGACGCGCTTCGACAGCGGCCCGGTGACCTTCGGCGCAAACGGACTCTGCGCCAGGGCGCCAATCGACCAGAGCAAGACAACGAACGGCAAGCACGGTCGAAGCAGACGATTCATGCCTATTTTTCCTCGGACGTGATGCGCAGTTTTGATTCGGCAGCAAGTGTACACTTTGTTCTCATTGCTGACTATGACGGCCCGCACAGTCCGCTTCAGCTTTCATCGGTAGATATTGCTCAACCGGTAACCAGCCTTCACTTCTCCTCCGTTACCTGCGCGGCTTCTTGCTACACTCTCCGCAATGCGTGTCCTCGGCATCGATTGCGGCGGCGAATACACCGGCTATGGCGTCGTCGAACAGGACGAACATGGCCGGCTGCATCACCTGTGCAGCGGCGCAATTCACCTCTCCGCCCGCGACCCGCTGGAGCTCCGCCTCAAAAAGATCTGCGAAAGCCTGAGCGGGATTATCGCCACGCACTCGCCCGAGCAGGTGGCCATCGAGGATGTGTTTTATGCCGTCAACGCGAAGTCGGCCCTGAAGCTGGGACATGTTCGCGGGGTGGCGATGCTGGCCGCAGCACAAGCCGGGCTGCAGGTCGTGGCCTACTCGCCGTTGTCGATCAAGTCAGCGGTCGTGGGCTATGGAAAAGCCGAGAAGTCGCAGGTGCAGGTCATGGTGGCACGGCTGCTGGATCTGCCCGCGCCGCCGCAGCCTGCCGACGCCGCCGACGCGCTTGCCATCGCAATCTGCCATCTGCATACGGCGGGCACATTGCAGCGCCAACAGGCGGCTTCTCGCTGATAGAATCTCTGCTCAGAATGAAACGGTGGTTGCGCCTTCTACTCTTCTTTCTGCCGGCGTTGTCGCTGGCCCAGCAGCCTGTCCCGGCGCCAGCCGCTTCCCTGCCGGCGCAAGCCTCGATCGAGTTCAGCTTCGACTGGCCGCAGGGCATTCCCTGGCAGAGCTACAGCATCACCACGGACTCCGAGGGGAAGACCCATTTCAGCGGCATTCCTCATCCGGATGAGAGCAACGACACCGACAGCGTTCAGCAGGATTTCACCATGTCGGAGGCGAACCGGCAGAAGATCTTCGAGCTGGCACAGAAGCTCGATTATTTCCAGCGCGATTACGATTCACATCTGAAGCACGTGGCCTTTACCGGCAAGAAGACCTTGCAGTACAAGTCGCCGCAGCTTAGCGGCTCGACCAGCTATAACTATACGCAGAATGCGGATGTCGACGAGCTGACGCGCATCTTCCTGGCGATCGCTACCACCATCGACTTCGGCCGCAAGCTCGCCTTCCAGTATCGCTTTGACAAGCTGGGCATGAGCCAGCGGCTGACGGAACTTGACGAAATGTATACCGGTCATCGCGCCGAAGAGCTGAGCATTATCGCCCCCATACTGCGCAAGATTGCCAACGATCCCAATATGATGAATATCAGCCAGCAGACGGCGCGGCGCCTGCTGCACAACATTAACCAGCCGGTTTCTGCGGCGCAGACTCCGGGTTCACAATGAGCTCGCAGGAACGAAATTTTGACAAGGTCAAACCATGGATTTCCGAAAACTAACATCGAAATTGGTGTTTAATATTGGTAAACAGAGAAAGCCTCGACGAGGCTCTCTCCCGCTGAGATCGTCGCTCAGGTTACCGGGTTAAGGAGTTCACCATGAGACGGAACATAGTTTCTGCACTTTCTGCGTTGGCCCTGTTGGTTCTGGTCACCGGCTCGCTGATGGCTTGGGCCGATTCGCACGTGCGGATCGTTCGCCTGAGTTCCGTTGAAGGCCAGGTTCAGATGGACCGCGCTACGGGAGAAGGCCTGGAAAAAGCCATCCTGAACGCGCCCGTCGTGGAAGGGACCCGCATCGTCACGGGAAGCGACGGCCTGGCGGAAGTGGAATTCGAGAACCAGAGCGCGTTGCGCCTGACGGAAGATTCCGAGGTCAGATTCTCGCAGCTGTTGATGAACGACGCAGGCGCGAAGATCAACCAGATCGAGATCGTTAAGGGGCTGGTGTATCTCGATGCCGCCTCCAAGGGCGAGGACGTTTACCGCCTCATGGTCGGGGACAGCAGCTTTCTGGTGCATCGTAACAGCGAAGTGCGGCTGAGCGTAACGCCGGAGCAGATCAAGCTGGCGGTTCTCAAGGGCGATGCTCAACTGGAGAAGCAGCCGCAAGCGGTGAATGTTGGCAAGAAGGAAACGCTGACCATCGATCGCGCCAATGCCGCAAATTACGCGCTCGCCAAGGACGTCGAGCCGGTGCGCTTCGATGCGTGGAACAAGGAGCGCGAAGATTACGGCAAGGCTTACGCAGCGAACGAAGGCTACGGCGGACCCGATCACGCCTACGGCTTGCAGGACCTGAACTACTACGGCGACTTCTTCTACGCTCCCGGTTACGGTTACGCGTGGCAGCCTTACGGCTTCGCCAACGCGATGATGGGTTGGAATCCGTACAGCTACGGCGCGTGGATGTTCTATCCCGGATTTGGATACGCCTGGGCTTCGGCTTATCCGTGGGGTTGGTTGCCCTACCACTACGGCTCGTGGGCCTTCATCAATGGCGCCGGATGGGCCTGGATACCGGGCCGCGGTTACAACGGCCAGTGGTATGGCTCGAGTTTCCAGACCGTTCCTAGAATTACGAACGCCCCGGCGGGCTGGGCGGCGCCGGCTCCTCCGGCAGTGGCTACCAACGCCGGTTCGCCCACATTTGTGGTCGGAAAACCCGGAGCGACGGCGACGATCCCTGGCGGCAGAATTCCGCCGAACTTTGCCAGCGTGGTTCCCGGCCGCGCAGTCGCAGCAAATGCGACTAACAACTTCGCCAAACCCAACGCCGCGAGCGCCGCAGGAAGTCATGCCGTCTTCGCGCCGCATTCTCCCTCACCGACCGCTGCACACAGCGGCCCGCACGTCTTTGCTCCGCCGCGCGCAGCGGCAGTCGGCAGCGGCGGGCACGCTGACGTTTTCGAGGGACGCTCAGGAGCGGCGGTTAGCGGAAGGGCCGTCGGAAGCAGTTCGTCATCCTCAGGCTCGCATGCATCGACAGGAGCGGCGCATAAATAATCTTCCGTGCGCGGCAGAACTCGGGCGGCCGTTCTGGCCGCCTTTTGCTTTATTCGGTAGCGGGCGTGAGGGCCTGACGTTCGCCCTTGAAGCTTCGGGCCGGCTCGGCCTGCCGAGCGCGCTCTTCCTGATGGCAATTCCAGCACAGCGGACGCATGTTCTGCAGCGTAGCCTGCAACTGATCCAGCATCATGTCCCGCAGCTCAAACAGCTTCTGCTGCTGATTCAGCACCGCCAGCCGGCTGCGGCGCCAATCCGCCGGCGTCAGCGATCGCGCGCAGATGGCGCAGCTCTTCCCTTCATACCATTTCGTCAGCAGGCGCTCGATGTCTCCGGCGAAGGCTCGATTTCCGCCAGGCACTCCTGTCCGCAATCGCCCTTCTCCGGCCAGCGCGAACACGACTGCAAACGGGAATGCTCAACTCCTCGCAGAGCTGTCCAAAAAGCGAATTTGCGATCGACCTCGACCGCGGCCTCCTGCCCCGAATCCGGACAGGTCACCGATAGATCCCCGCGGTTGCGAAAATAATTCTGCAGGCTCAGTGCGACGGGGAGCCCCGTCACGAGAAACGCTCCGACCAGAAAAAGTGGGATCAGGAATAGCGCATAGGAAAACATGAACACACCTGTAGCTGCGGCGGCAGCTGGATTCTTTGTACCGCCGTTGTCACAGGAGTTCAGTGATGTAGCGCACAACCGGGTGTGATTGGAGCGGCCCTACTTGGAAGCGGCAGGTTTGTTGGCTTCCGCCGGCATCGGCAGGAAGCGGTAACCCACTCCGCGCACCGTCAGCAGATACTCCGGCCGCGATGGGTCCTTTTCGATGTACTTACGCAGACGCACAATGAAATTATCGATCGCGCGCGTATCAGTGTCTTCGTGCAATCCCCAAACCTCTTCCAGGATCGCCTTGCGCGACACAATTTTCTCGCCATTGCGAATGAGGTAACGCAACAGCTCCGCTTCCATCAGCGTCAGGCGAAAGACCTGGCCATTTGCACGCAGCTCCAGCGCGCCGAAGTCCACTTCCCTGCCGTCGAACATATACACACCGCCGTCGCGCAGCGAATCGGCTTCTTTCGGCTCGGCGGCAGCTTCGCCTGGCGCCGTTCGTCCCCAATCGCGCCGTCGCAGCAGGCTCCGAATGCGCGCCAGCAGGATCGCCAGATCGAACGGCTTTGGCAGATAGTCGTCGGCGCCGGAGGCGAAACCCTTCAGCACATCTTCCGGCCGCCCGCGCGCCGTCAGCATCAGCAGCGGAATGTAATTGCTTGCCTTGCGCAGCTCCGCCGCTACCGCAAAACCGTCTTTGCCGGGCAGCATGACGTCCAGCACCAGCAGATCGAACTCGGAGCCCTGTCCCAGTAACAACTCGAGAGCGGTCTCGCCATCGCCGACGACTTTTGTGCGATAGCCCTCCGCATCCAGATTGAACTTCAATCCGCGCGCCAGGTGCTCTTCGTCTTCTACCAGCAGAATTTCGTTCACTGAGAGTTCCTCGGCAGTTCGATCGTGACTGTCGTCCCGCGGCCCGAGCCTTCGCTCTCGGCGTAAGCCTCGCCGCCATGCCGGCGGGCAATCGCGCGCACGATAAACAGGCCCAGCCCGCTGCCCTTTACCTGCGATCCACCGGGATTGAGCGCGCGATAAAAGCGCCTGAAGATACGCTTCAACTCGCCCCGTGGAATGCCGACCCCATTATCGCGCACGCGAATCTCGACGTGCTCCAGGTCCGGCGTGACTACGGCCACGCGAATACTAGGGTCCTTCGGCGAATACTTCACTGCGTTGTCGAGCACGTTGGATAACGCCGTGGAAAGTTCCTCACGATCGCCCATCACGCTCAACTCGCCGCTCGGCTGCCCATCCGAGGCCCAGTCGATCACCTCGGCCGGAAGGTGATATCGCGAGCGCGCCCACTCGATGGCCTCCTGCACCAGCGGCCGGACGGAAACCTCCACGCGCGAGAGCAGCGTATCCTTCTGCGTCACCCGCGCCGCGCGCAACACGCCTTCCACCGTACCCATCAGCCGCTGCGTGTCTTCCAGCATCACCTGATAGAACTCGTAGCGCTGCTCATCGCCCAGCGTGCGCTTCTGCAACGTCTCCAGGTAAAGCCGGATGGACGTAATCGGCGTCTTCAGCTCATGGGTGACGGCATTGAGAAAGCTGTCCTGCTGCTCGTTTCGCCGCACCTCGCGCACCAGAAAAATCGTGTTCAGAATGACGCCGGCAATGATGAAGCCAAAAAAGATGACGCCGAGGATGAGCGGCACAATCTCGCGCCAGTTCAGGATGATCCAACTGGTGCTGAGCACGGTCGCCGCCGCCGCAATGCACACGCCCAGCGTGACGAAAAACGCGATCTTGGTTGTGCGGCTGATGGGGCGCATCGGATGCGGTCAGAATAGCAGGATTCCAGTAAAGCAAGGGTGGATCAATCGTCCCCGGTATTTGTCATCCCGAGCGCAGCCGAGGGAGCTGCGGTCCCCCTGCGACACAATCCTAGCGCCGCAACCGCTCGGCGGCCTGCATACTCTCTCGCGCCCGCTCCGTATCGCCCAGCTCACGATAGGCGTAGCTCATGAAAGTCAGCGCCCGCACTCTCATCTCCGGGTCAGGCGCATCCGCCGCGACGACCTGGTACCGCTGAATGGCCTCCGAAAAATGGCCCTGCTTTTGCTCGTAGATGCCGAGCGCGAAGTTGCTGCCGGGATCGCTTGGCTTGATCGCCACCGCGCGCCGGAAGTGCTCCATGGCTGCTTCGCCCTCGCCGCGTTTCATCAGCTCGTCGCCCGTGCGCTCTTCCGCGATCAGGTTCGGCCCGATCACCTGCGAAACTCTGGCCCAGAGTCGCACGTTATCACTCCAATAACCCAGTTGACGATGCGCCACCACGGCCAGAACGACGAGCACGCCACAACTGGCGGCCACCAGCCCCGCACGCGGCAGCTTCTTTCGCTCAAAGACATCCGGCACGCCCCAACAGATCATGATGAACAAGCCGACGAACGGCAGATATGCATACCGGTCGGCCATCGCCTGGTGCCCAACCTGGACAATGCCGATCATCGGCACCATCGTCCCCAGAAACCAAAGCCATCCCACCAGCAGATAACGCCGCTCACGCGCATCCCACACAAACTTGCTGATCACCAGCAGCAATATCGCCGCCGCGAACGCCTGCGCAAGCTTCACCGAATTCCCCGGATGCGGATACATCGGCGCCAGGTCCACCGGCCAGAAGAGCTTTCCGAGGTATAGCGCATACGAGACCAACGCATTCTCCAGACGAACCGCTAACGGATACTTCACAAACGACGCCACGGCGTCCCCGGCCGCCTGCGCCTTCATGGTCAGGATCGAGCTGGCAACGCATAGCATCAGCAGCGGCACTTTCTCCCCCAGCAACGTCATGAACGATAGCCGCGGCCCTCCTTGCCCTGCGTCTTCCATTGGAGCGGGCGTTTTCCCCACTGCCGCCGACACTCTTTCTAATGGCCAGTAGTCCCACAGCAGAAGAACGAACGGGAGCGTAATGACCTGCGGCTTCGCCAGCAGCCCGAGCGCGAACAGCAAAGCGACCACGCTGTAACGTCCCGCCGCCGGCCTGGCGGCATACCATCGATAAGCCCCCAGCGCGAGCAGAAAGAACATCATGCTGAGCAGGTTCTTCCGCTCGGCAATCCACGCCACCGATTCAACGTTGATGGGATGTAACGCAAACAGCGCCGCAACCATAGCGCTGCGAATAGCAAAGCCGGTCGCCCGCTGTAGCACCCAATAGAGCAGCAGCACATTCAGCACGTGCAGGAAGAGATTGACTTCATGATGTCCCGCCGGATCCAGGCCGAACATCTGTACATCCAGCGCGTGCGAAAGCCACGTCAGCGGATGCCAGTTCAGCGCGTAGTAAGTGGTGAAGGCCCATCGGACCGTGTCCCAGCTGACTCCGCCCTGGACGTTGATATTGTCGGTTAGGTACTGGTTGTCATCCAGATTGAGAAACGGATGATGTCGTACCGGGAGGTACACGGCCACAGTCGCCGCAGCCAGTAATGCGCAGATCAGCAGGCTTTGCTTCGCAGGGGAGAGTCCGAAGCTTGTTTCCATTGCGGGGCGTGTTGCAGTTCCAGTCTTCAGCCCAACCGAATCCATGTTGACAGTTGTCTTTAACTAGTCACTAACCACTCATCACCAGCCACTGGCTTCACTGCAGCCCAGCCTGCGCCAGCATCTCCAGAAACTGCTTCTGCGTCCGCATGTCGATCGACTGCGCCACCAGTTCGCCATCACGGTTGTAAACGAAGCTCTTGGGAATACCTTCAACGGCGAACAGATTGTTTACCTTTTGACCGGGATCCAGCAGCACCGGAAAACTGACCTTGCGCTCGCTGATGAATGGCCCGACCTTCTCCGTCTCGTCGTCCTCGGAAATCGCCAGCACCACGAACCCCTGTTCCTTGAAGCGAGTGTAGAGCGCTTCCAGATCGGGCATCTCCTTCTGGCACGGCGGGCACCACGTCGCCCAGAAGTTCACCAGCACCACCTTGCCCTTCAGGTCCTTCAGCGTCCATGTCTTTCCATCCAGATCGGTGAGAGTGAAGTTGACTTGCTGTCGCCGCTCGTCTTCGGCGTGCAGCTTTGCCATCACCTCCCTGAACTGCGGTGACGACAGCGAGACCTTCACATGCTCATAACGAACCAGCTGCGCAAGCTCATCATAGGCAGATGCGATTACTTTCGACGCCCCGTCCGCCGGCGCCTGCTTCACCGCTCCGGCCAGGGTTGTCGCTACCTCCTGCAACGTCTCGTGCCCGAAGTCGCCTTCCGTGGCGCGGTTAGCCAGGTACTGCGCCAGCCGCAGCTTGTTTAATGTCGACGGCAAGCCGCGAATCTCCAGCGCGATCTCCTTCGTGGTGCGCGCGCGCACATCGTCGGGCAGGCTACGCAGCGACTTGATCTGGTCGTAGATCGGCTTTTCCTGCGCGTTGTAATCGACTTTCTCCTGACCACGAAGCGCAGTCGGACCAATGACCGTCACCGCAAATAGAAAGACGAGCAAGGCGACATAAAATCGCCGGGCACTACGAAAAGCGAACTTCATCGAGTTCCCACCTCGACCGCCATTGTATTCCCGGCTACTGCAGCTCTCGCGTGCCAACCGCCTGCCGCAGTTGCTCGACGGCGCTCATATAGGCGGCAAGCGCCTGCCGATAGCTCAGCTCCGTCTCGCGATAGCTGCGCTCCGCATCCAGGAAATCCAGCAGCGACGCGGCCCCGCGCTGATACGCATACTGCGCGATGTCCAGCGATTGCTGCGCCTGCTGGATGTAGCCGTTGTCATACAGCTGCACCACGTCGCGCGAATTCAGCAGGGTCTCATATGCGTTCTTTACGTCGGTGAGCACCGTCTGCTCGGCGGCCTTCTCCTGGAATTGCGACTGCGTCAGCGCAAACCAGGTTCGCGCCACTTCTCCCTGGTTGCGATTGAAAATTGGCAGGGGAATAGTGAAAAAGAACGCGCCCAGATTGGCGGCATTGACGTGCGTGTAGTCGAACGTAGCGTTCAGGTCCTGCTTGGCATTGGCTTTGGCCAGTCCGATCTGACTCTGCGCTGCCGTGACTCCTCGCTGCGCCGCCCGCAGGTCGGGCCGCGTCCGCAGAGCTCGCGCCTGTAGTTCCTCCAGGGGCGGGCTCACCGGCTGATACGCCAGCCTGCCGGACACATCATAGTTACGCGGCACGGAGTCAAATCCCATCAACTCGCGCAGCGAATTCAGCGCCTGCACCAGCGCAATTTTGGCCGTCGCGACGTCGTTCTGAAACTGCAGCATCTGTAACTGGATCTTCAGCAGGTCAGCCTGGCTGATCGCGCCCGCCTTTTGCTGCTCCTGGCTGATGCTGACCGTGTGCTGATAGCTGTCCAGGAGGTGCTCGGCAAAATCCAGATTGGACTGCGCCAGCAGCGCTGCGACGAACTGTTGCGCCGTGTTGGCAACCGTCGTCCTCTCCAGGTCCTCCGTCTGCGCCTCCGTGACCGAGGTCATGTCCTTGGCAGCCTGTAGCCGGTGTTGCCGCTTCTTCCCGCGCTCGAACAGATACCCGATTCCCACATCAAATTGCGCCACCGAGTTGATGTAGTCCGATGACCAGAGATCCGGCGTGAACAGCGGGAGAAATTGCGCATCCCACGACAGCGTCGGATTCGGCCGAAGGTTGGCGGTCACCTCCTGCTCCCGGCCCTGCGAGATCAATGTCCTCTGCGCCTGCAATGCGGGATTGTTTTTCTTCGCCAGCTCAATCGCCTGATCGATCGTGATCACCATCTCCGGGGTGCGTGGCTTGCCCGGCGCCGTCATCTGCGCTCCGGGTATCGAGGGTGGAGGAGACATTTGCGGCGCATTCGGAGTCGTCGTTTGCCCAGCATCGGGCGCCTGCGCCCATAGTGCAGCTATGGAGAACCAGCAGAATGTTGCCAGGCAACAAGTGCCGATTACCTTGAACAACCGCTCGGCCAATCTCATCCCGAGAGTGCCTCCGTGGCAGACTGCCCATCTCGCGGGCAGGCACAATCAACTTGGCAATGTAACGCAGGGTGCCTTCACGGTAGATCATCGAAACCGCCTCCGTCTACCGTTATGTCGCGGCAATCCCGGCGGCTGCGACTGGTCGCGAAAAAACACGTCAACCCAGCCGAAACACGCCGGCGAAGCGGAAGTCGCGATCGATCAATTGTTCAAATATATAGCCCGACAGGGCAGGCGGGATTATGCAGTCTCGATCTCGGCTTCCGCCGTGAGCCCTAACTCGGCAGTGGCCGCTTCTCGCATGCGGAATTTCTGGATTTTTCCGCTGATCGTGGTGGGAAACGCGTCGACGAATTTGATATAGCGCGGAATCTTGAAGCGTGCGATCTTCCCATCGCAGTACTGCCGCACCTGCTCCGCGGTCAAGTTGGAACCGTTCTCCACCTTGATCCATGCGGCAACCTGTTCGCCATACTTCGCGTCAGGAACGCCGATCACCTGCACATCGCTGATACCCGGGCAGGTGTAGAGGAACTCCTCGATCTCACGCGGGGAGATGTTTTCTCCGCCGCGAATGATCACATCCTTAGCCCGACCGGTGATTTTGAAATATCCCGCATCATCCATCACCGAAAGATCGCCGGTACGCAGCCAGCCGCTCCCATCGATTACGCCACGCGTCGCCTCCGGGTTGTTGTAGTAGCCCTTCATGACGTGATAGCCGCGGGTACACAGCTCACCCTGCTGGCCCACGGCAACGATCTCTCCCGTCTGCGGATCAACGATCTTCACCTCGGTATGCGGAAGCACTTTGCCAACCGTGCTGACGCGAAGCTCAATGGGATCGTCCGGCGTGGTCTGGGTGATGACAGGCGACGCCTCGGTGAGCCCATACGCGATGGTCAGCTCGCGGCAGTGCATCTGGTTGACCACCCGCTTCATGATCTCGATCGGGCACGGCGATCCCGCCATGATGCCGGTGCGCAGCGTCGAGAGATCGCATTGCGAAAAGATGGGATGCTCCAGCTCGGCGATGAACATCGTCGGAACGCCGTGGATTCCGGTACACCGTTCTTCGCTAACCGCCCGCAACGTCGCCTCAGCATCGAAGTACGCCGCCGGAATGACCATGGTCGCGCCGCTGACCACGCACGCCATGTTCCCCAGAACCATCCCGAAGCAGTGATAAAACGGCACGGGAATGCAGAGCCGGTCGCGCTCCGTCAGGCGCATCGCCTGGGCAATCAGCATTCCGTTGTTGACGATGTTGTGATGCGATAGACAAGCGCCCTTCGGCAGACCGGTCGTACCGGAGGTGTATTGAATGTTGATAGCTTCGTCGAAGCTCAGCGAGCGTTCGCGCTCCTTCAATTCCTCCGGCGCGATCTGGTCACCCAGTCCCATCAACTCGCTCCAGCCGAGCATGCCGGATGGCCCTCCGGCGGCCTGGCCATTACCCGACGCGGGAGGATTCGCGCCCATAAAAATCAGCCGCCGCAACTCAGGAAGCTTCTCCGCCTGCAATTCCCCAAACCGCGCATGCTCAAGCTCAGGACACAGTTCGCAAATGACCTGCGGGTAGTCCACATCGCGGAAGCCCTGAATCAGCATCAGGGTCTGGCACTCGGACTGGCGCAGCGCATACTCGAGCTCAAAGGCGCGGTTCGCAGGATTGATATTGACCAGGATGGCGCCAATCTTCGCGGTCGCAAATTGCGTCAGCACCCATTCGGCGCAGTTCGTCGCCCAGATGCCGATGCGATCGCCTTTCCGGATGCCCAGCGCCATGAGGGCGCGTGCCAGGCGATTGACCTCATCGCGGAACTGAGCGTATGTGTAGCGCCTCTGTTGATGGCGAACGACGAGTGCGTCGTTGTCAGGATGGGCGGCAGCGGCATCGTCGAGCACCTCGCCGACGCACTTGCCCAGGAGAGGAACAGCGGCAGTGCCGCACGAGTAGCTCAACTTTCTCGTCTTGGAATCGGCATGGTCCACAGCGTCCAGGCCTTCCAGCCTTGGAAAGAACTATACGAAATCTGTGAAGGAAAGCAGCCGAAATTCAACACTCCCATCTACCACATTGGCTGTAGTTTTTCCCGTTCCGATCAACGCGGGTGCATAGTGGTGGATTCCGTAGCTGAAAAAAATCAGGGCTCCAACCACTGCACAGCTCTGTGCGGGACTGGAGCCCAATTTATTGAAACGTGCAGCGAAGCCTCAGATCGCCGCGCAGACCGCCTTCACTTCCGTGTACTGTTCGAGCACCTCGTGTCCCATCTCGCGGCCCCAGCCTGACTGCTTGTATCCGCCGAACGGCAGCGAAGCGTCAAACACGTTGTAACAGTTAATCCACACCGTACCTGCGCGCAGCTTGTCGGCAATGCGATGCGCCTTGCTGATGTCGCGCGTCCACACCGCCGCCGCCAGGCCGTAGTCGCTCTGGTTGGCTTCGGCCAGCACCTTGTCGATATCGCTGAACGGCATGGCGCAGACCACCGGCCCGAAGATTTCTTCGCGCACAACCTTCATGTCGGAATTGGTCTTCACCATGACGGTGGGCTCCACGAAGTAGCCGGAGCCGGGCTTCTTGCGCCCGCCGACGACCGCCTCCGCGCCCTCGCTGAGTCCGCTCTCCAGGTAGCCGGTAACGCGCTCCAGCTGCTCCTTCGAAACCAGTGGGCCCATGTCGGTGTCGGGCTCGAATCCCGGCCCTACCTTGATCTTCTTGGCCTCGTCCGCGACGCCGCTGACCACCTTGTCGAACATGTCCTTCTCGATGTACAGCCGCGACCCTGCGCAGCAGCACTGCCCATGGTTGAAGAAGATGGCGCTGGCCGCGCCGGGGATCGTCCGATCCATGTTGGCGTCGGAGAGGACGATGTTCGGCGACTTGCCGCCGAGCTCGAGCGAAACCTTCTTCAGATTGCCGGCGGCCGCATGCACGATCAGCTTGCCCACTTCCGTCGATCCGGTGAAGGCGACTTTGTCGACGTCAGTATGCGCAGCCAGCGCGGCGCCTGCCGTCTCGCCGTAACCCGGCACAACATTGACGACGCCTTCGGGAAATCCCGCTTCCGCGATCAGTTCCGCCAGCAGCAGCGCGCTCAAGGGAGTCTGCTCGGCAGGCTTCAGCACCACGCAGCAGCCCGCAGCCAGCGCCGGCCCCAGCTTCCACGCGGCCATCAGCAACGGGAAATTCCACGGAATGATCTGCCCGACAACGCCAACAGGCTCACGACGGGTATACGCCAGGAACTTCGGCGAGAACGGAATGGTATTGCCCTCAATCTTGGTCGCCCATCCCGCCATGTAGCGGAACAAGTCGATCGCCAAAGGCACGTCAGCAACGCGCGCGACGGCCAACGGCTTGCCGTTGTCGAGGCTCTCCAACTGCGCGAATTCTTCCAGATGCTGCTCAATGAGGTCGCCCAGCTTCCAGATCAGGCGGCCGCGCTCGGAGGCGGTCATATCGGTCCACACACCGCTGTCAAACGCTTTGCGCGCGGCTTTGACGGCGCGATTGATGTCTTCCTGATCGCCTTCCGCCACCTGCGCCATCACCTCGCCGGTTGCGGGATTGTAAACAGGGAAGGTCTTGCCCGAGGCCGCTTCCGTCCACTTGCCGTCGATGAACATCTTGCGCGGCCTGGCGATGAATTCCTGCACGTGATTGTGAATTTGCGAAACCGTTGCGGTAGCTGACATACAGAACCTCCTGATGAAGAGAGCAGTAACGCTTTGAAAAGAAATGAGACGTTAGGCGGCTTGAAATGGCCTGGGAGTGAATACCATCAGCCGCACACCCACATCCAGAGGGAGAGTCTATCAGAGATCAGGGCCCAATACTGCCCCGGGCTGTGTGCAACCAATGTGGACGATGCAGGCCGGATTTAGCGTTTCGTACCTGCTTCAGCTGGCCTTCGCCAGCGCCTCCTGCACGGTGGGAGCAAGCGCGAACAACTGGTCGACCTTTGTGACTTTCAGCGATGTGAGCAGACGGTCGTTGGCGCCCACCAGCACCAGCTTACGGCCGGAGTTCTCGCGCGAAACGTGCGCGCCCACCAGGCACCCGATGCCGGCCGAATCAATGTATGGCATGTCCGAGACATCGATGATCAGCACGTCGGAGTTGTCGGAACGAACCATGGTTTGCAGAGGAAAGAAGTTACCTAATAGCAATGGGCCGCGAAGCCGCAGGATGGTTGCGCCGGAGGAGTGCGGGACCTTCTCTATTTCCAGGGGCTTATCTTGCATACCGAGTGATTTTATACGGCCAAGCTGATGCCGCAATGTTAATTTCCGGTTACTAACGACGCGGGAAGTGAGCGCTACATCACCGGCGGAACCGTGATGCCCATGACGGCAAGCACGCGCATCAACTCGCGCCGCACCACCGCTGCGGTTGCCAAGAGAAAACGTTTCCGGTCCTCATCGGCCTCGGTCAGGATGTGGTGCCGGTGATAAAAGTTGTTGAACTGCTGGGCGAGCTGGAACGCATGCTTGGCGGCGAAAGCCGGCTCAGTCGTCGCGATGCATTGCTCGACAACAAACGAAGTCTTCGCTGCCAGCAGCCACAGCTCCCATATTTCGGTGCCGGTCGCATCGGCGAAGTGACGAGCGTAGTCGACATCGGCTGAGAGCGCCGCCTCGGGATCGACTCCCGCCTTGCGAAAGATGTTGGTGGCGCGCACGACGGCATACTGCGCATACGGGCCGGTTTCACCCTCGAATGCCAGCGCTTCCTTGAAGTCGAATGCAATCACCGACTGCTTGGTGAACTTCAGCATGAAATAGCGCAGAGCGCCGATCGCGATCTGCGTACTGATGCGCGCGCGCTCGGCCTCATCGAGCTCGGCATGCCGGCTGTCGACTTCTTTTTTGGCTGCTGCGATCAGCGCGTCCAGCAGATCGTCGGCTTTCACCCCGAAGCCCCGCCGCCCCGATACCTCAATATAGGACTTGGCGCGATCTTCCTCTCTCACCTCATAGCCCAGCTCCGTCGCGCATCGCGGCGTCAACGCGACCATGTCGTAGGAAAAGTGTGTGTAGTGCGCGGCCTGCTCGGTGTAACCAAGCAGGCGCAGCGCCTCGATCACGGTGTTCTGCGGATCGGCCTGCCGCGAGTCGATGACGTTGTAAATCGCCGCGACACCGCCGAAGTGAGGATGATTGGCCTCCCCGTGCTCGGCTGAAATCCAGACCTCATGCTGGTTGGGGTATTTGTAGAAGCGCTGATAACCAAAGTCGCGCCCCAGCAACCCAAACTTCCAAAGGTGATATGCAATGTCCTTGCCGACATAACCCACCGTGCCGTTGGAGCGAACAATGACCTTCGCATCTTCATCGGGGCCCGATCTCGTTTCATCCGGCTGCTGGAGCTCCATCGAACCTGGGTGCCCCACCCCAGTTTCGTGCGCTTGGATGGGGGCTTTCGATGAACGAGAAGACTCTGAGGCCTTCGGCCGCGTCATCACCCAGCAACCCTTGTTCTTCCCTTCCGTCTCGAAATAAAGCACGCCCTTCTTTTTCAGCAGCTCGAAAGCCGCATCCCAGAAATGCAGGTGCAGGATCTCGCTCTCCCGCGGCAGGAAGTCGTACTCGATGTCGAGGCGGTCCATCGTTTCCAGATGCCGCTGCAATATTACCCGCGAGATCAGCTCGGCGATCTCCGCCATCTCGTTACCGCTGCGTTCGATGGCGTGCAGCGCCTCCGCCCGCGCCTTCAGATGTTCTTTGTCCTGCTCGTACCACTGCGATACCCGCGCGTAGAGGTCCCAACAGTAGTAATCGAAGCGTGGATCGGAGGCGATCAGCTCCGTGATCTCCGCCTTCGACTTCTTCTCCAACTCCGCGAATCCGACGACAACATCGGCAACCTGGACCCCAGTGTTGTCAATGTAATTCTGGACATCGACGACGTGCCCTGCGCCGCGCAGCAGACGAACGAACGTATCGCCAAGGATCGAATTACGCAGATGCCCAATATGCGCGGCCTTGTTGGGATTAATGCTGGTGTGCTCCACCAGGATCTTCCCGCTGACGTTGGCCGCGCCTTCTCCCGCATGACTCAGCGCGCCAACCAGCCTGCCGCTCGCCAGCGCCTGCGCAGCCACATCGCGCTTCAGGCGCGCATTGATGTAACCCGCACCCGCGACCTCAAATTTCTCGAAGCCCTCCGGCAGCGGCATCTCAGCGACGATCTCTTCGGCGATCTTGCGCGGCGCTTTGCGCAGCCGCTTCGCCAACTCGAACGACAGCGGCAACGCGAACTCGCCCATCTCCACGTTGGGCGGCTGATCGATCACGATATTCGGCAAGTCGAGGTTGTACTTTTCGCGCAGGAAGGCGCGGACGTGCGAGGCGAGTTTTTTCTGTTGCTCTAAGTACATTGCTTCTTAGCCTGGGTGGACTGCGGAATCGAACCCGCACCCAAAGGCCGGCTTCAGCCGCTGAAGTAAACAGATTACCTCAGTGCTGCATTGCGGTTCGAACAGAGGCCTGCCGTCGCGCCCGAATCGGCGCCTGAGTCTTTTGGATGCTCACATTCAACTGTGCCGGCAATCACTGACGCCGGTGACCCCTAAGAGAGACTATCCGCCTCAGATTGCGGAGAGCTGTCCGGGCTCCTCCGCAGCTTAGAGACAGCAAGCGCGGTGAATAACACGACCCCTCGGCCTTTTCACTCAAGATTATCCCGCGCTGTTTCTCGGGAGGTATTCCGATGAGCTCTTGCAGAGCGATTCTTCTTCTCCTAACACTCTCAGCCCTGACTGCGGCGTGCTTTGCTCAAACGTGGGACGCTAGGAGAGATTTCGCTCCCTCGAACCCGAATGGCGCCTGGAGCTACGGATCGGGCGTTACCGGAACATCATTCACACTGTACGCGACCTACCTCACGAGTTGCGACGCGGCTTGGGGCACGCAAGGGCTTGTTTGCTGGTCGGGCAACCTCTACTACTACGCTCCGTTGGTCGCAGCGGACATAACGCCACAATGGCTCTTCTGTTGCTACGGCGTGGTTGTTCCCCCTGACGCACTGGTCGTGCACCCGGCGCCGGATTGGGAGCCCGCGGATTCCATCGTGCAGTGGACCGCCCCGGCAGACGGGACATATAGCATCTACGGATACTTCGAGATACTCGATGCAGTGAGTCCGACCGGTATCATCGGATTGGTATACCGTAATGGCACGCCGCTTTTCAGGGGAGAACTGCTGGGGCCGCCAGCCCAGCCTCCGAACAGGATTGGCGGCCGGGAGAACTTCGTTTTCCCGGAACTCGCTTTGCAAGCGGGGGACATTATTTCCTTCGGCGTGAATGCCGACGGTACCTTCTATTACGATTCAACCGGCTTCAATGCTGTGATCTCGACGCCACCCAGTGCCCCACCATGCGCGCTTTGCTCGCAGTCGGGCGGTCTACATCGGTAAGTGTGGCTTAAGGCCACTCGCCCCTGGAAGCCGCAATTACAAACCGCCGGCTCAACGGAGAAGCGATGGGCCGGCTCCTTCTCCGCCCTTGGCGCTCGCGTAAGCGGCAGCGCGACTCGTTTGACGCTCCATCCTCGCTTACCTATGATGAAATCTCTGCTTCTGGCCGGTGTCTCCCATGCGCATTGCCTATCTCGATTGCTTCTCCGGAATCAGCGGCGACATGTTCCTGGGCGCGCTCGTCGACGCCGGTGTGCCGTTCGAGCTGTTCGAGAAAACCGTCGCGGGGCTGAACATCGGGGCCGTGCTCGAACATTCGCGCGTCGACCGCGCCGGCATCTCGGCGACGAAGTTCGACGTGATCGTTCATGGCGAACGGGATCTGCCGCGCGAGGAGTTCTGGGAAAAAGCGGGGGCCATGGATCAGAGGCTGGGGACTGGAGAACACGGTACGGGACCCGAGGGCGGACAGCGCCGTCGCCATACCCTTGGCCATTCGCACGCAACCTCTTCGACCGCGACAGCCGAACCACACGATCACTCCGAAGCACGCGGGCTCAGCGAGATTCTGAAGATCATCTCTGCCGCGCCGATCGGCGAGGTGGCGAAGCAAATCGCCAACGAAATCTTTGTTGCGCTCGGCGCGGCCGAGGCGAAGGTCCACAATGTCGGGATCGACCAGGTTCACTTCCACGAAACGGGTGCGGTTGACGCGATCATCGACATTGTCTGTGCGGCTGTTGGCGCCGAGGCGCTGCGGGTGGAGCAGTTCATTTGTTCACCCTTGAATGTTGGGGGTGGTACCGTGACTTGCTCGCACGGTGTAATGCCCGTTCCGGCGCCGGCCACGCTGGAGTTGTTGAAGGACGTGCCGATTTACTCGGGTGAAATTCAAAAAGAGCTGGTGACCCCGACGGGCGCCGCGATCGTCAAAGTCCTTGCCGCGAGCTTTGGCCCGCGACCGCAGATGACCACCGAGAAGGTCGGCTACGGAGCCGGATCACGCGACCTTGCCGGGCATTCCAACGTTCTCAGGATCAGCATCGGCGATGCGGAGCTTGCTGAGTTGCACTCGCCCGGAACAAAACCGGTTGAGCAAATCGCGGTTCTGGAAGCCAACCTCGATGACCTGAATCCACAGATCATCGGTTACATCATTGACCAGGCGTTTGCAGAGGGCGCCCTCGACGTCTTCACCACACCGGCCCAGATGAAGAAGAACCGCCCGGGAACTTTGCTCACCATCCTGGCCCGCCCCGAGGATGAAGACCGACTGCGTGCGTTAGTGTTCCGCGAGAGCAGTACGCTGGGCATCCGCACGCGGCGCGAGAGGCGTTATGTTCTGCCGCGGCGGCATGTGATCGTGATGACACAATGGGGCGAGGTGCGGATCAAAGTCGGTTCGCTGCACAATGAAGTCGTGCAACACGCGCCCGAGTACGAAGATTGCAGACGCATTGCTGCCGAGCATCACGTGGCTCTCAAGACCGTGATGCAGGAAGCCATCCGCCTGTACCTGGAACAACAGCATGGATAACCGGAAGCCAGAGAAGTTCTACATCACCACGCCGATTTACTACGTCAACGCGCGACCGCACATCGGGCATACGTACACCACAGTTGTGTGCGACACCATTGCCCGCCGCCAGCGCATGATGGGCGTGGACACCTGGTTTCTCACCGGCACCGACGAGCACGGTCAGAAGATCGAGCGTTCGGCTGCCGCCGCGGGCTGCTCGCCCAAAGAGTTTGCCGACAAAGTCTCCGGCGAATTCCGCGCCCTGTGGGACCGGATGAAGATCACCTACGACGATTTCATCCGCACCACCGAGCCGCGTCACATACGCGGCGTGCAGGCCATGTTCACGCGCCTTCAGGAACGCGGCTACATCTACAAAGGCTCCTACAGCGGTCAGTACTGTGTCTCCGACGAACTCTATGTCGATGCTGTCGGTCCCGGAGCGCCCTGCCCGGAGTGCGGGCGCCCAACCGAGACCGTTCAGGAAGAAAACTACTTCTTCAAGCTCTCGGCCATGCAGGAGCCGCTGCTGAAGTACTACGCCGAGCATCCCGACTTCATCCGTCCGGAGACGCGGCGCAACGAGGTCATCGCCTTCGTACGCGGCGGCCTGCGCGATCTGTCGGTCAGCCGCACCTCCTTCAAGTGGGGCATCCCGGTTCCCGGCGATCCCAAGCACATCGTCTATGTCTGGCTCGACGCGCTAACAAATTACATGACCGCGATCGGCTTCGGCTCCGACGATCCCAAGGACAAAGAGAAGCTGGCGCGCTACTGGCCCGCTGACGTGCACATGATCGGCAAGGAGATCGTGCGCTTCCATTGCGTCTACTGGCCGGCGTTTCTGCTGGCGGCCGACCTTCCGCTGCCGAGATCGATCGTCGCGCACGGCTGGCTGTTGTTTGAAGAAAGCAAGATGTCGAAATCGCGGGGCAACATCGTGCGCAGCGAAACGATTCTCGACACGCTGGGACAAGATGCCCTGCGCTACTTCCTGCTGCGCGAAATCGTCTTCGGGCAGGACGGCTCGTTCAGCTTCGACGCCCTGGTGCAGCGCTACAACGCCGACCTGGCAAACGACCTCGGCAATCTGTCGAGCCGCACGCTCAGCATGATCGCCCGCTACTTCGAGGGCGAAATTCCTTACCCCTCCGCGACCTCGCGCACCGCGGCGGACGAAGCCATCGAAAAACTCACGGGGCAGACCATCACTGATTTCCACGCCCAGTTCGAGCAGTATCAGTTTTCGCGCGCTCTCGAAACCGCCTGGACGCTGATCGCAGCCGTCAATAAATACATTGTCGAAAACGAGCCCTGGGCGGTAGCCGAACGCGAGGACCGTGACTCGCGTGCGCGCCTGGCGATGATTCTGCGTACTTCGGTGGAGGCCTTGCGTGTGGTGACCGCGCTGCTGTATCCGGTCATGCCGGACGCCACCGCCCGCATCTGGAAGCAGCTTGGGCTGGGCGAGATTACGGAGTTGGAGCTGCCTCACCTGATCTGGGGGCAAATTGAAAATGGGACGAAGCTGGGCAGGGTAGAGCCCGTGTTTCCGCGCGCCGACAAAAGCCTGATTGAAAGGATGCAGAAGATGGAACAGCAACGCTCCGCAGAGAGCGAGGCCAAAGCGGCCGAGGACCAGTCGCAATCGCCGGGAAAGGGGGCGCAGGCAGCCCAGCCGGTGACCCACGCGGCTATCCCGCAATCCGCCGCCGCGGCCACGCCTGCCGGTTCGCCGCCAGGCGCGACGGCGCCCGCGGCGAAAATCAGCGCCGACGACTTCTTCAAAGTCGAAATGCGAGTGGGCGAAGTGAAGGTCGCCGAGAAGGTAAAAGGCGCCGACAAACTGCTGCGCCTCGAAGTCGATATCGGCACCGAGGTCCGCCAGGTGGTCGCGGGAATTGCCAAAGCTTACGATCCGGAGAAGCTGATCGGACGGAAAGTCGTGATCGTCGCCAATCTGCAACCGCGAAAGCTTCGTGGCCTCGAGTCCAACGGCATGATCGTTGCCGCCTCGGTCGGGGACGACGGCCAGCCCGTGCTCGCAGGATTTTTAGAGGACGTACCGGTAGGCGCAAAGCTGAAATAACAAACGATTGCGGTTGGCCGATGGCACTTACAGCGAAACCTTCACTCCTGCATCGGCTGCATCGGCTGCGCTTCGTTTTCGTTCATGATGCGAGTGAATTCACTGCTCAGCGCCTGCTCGATCTGCTCCGAGCGTCTTTCCCCGCGGGCCACGCGGCTGACGTAGGAGCGGTCCACATTGAGCTGGCGCGCCACCCGGCTATAGAGACCGCACAGCGATTGCACATAGCGGTTGAGTAACGATACTTTCCTGAGAGAGTCCTGGTCTTCCATAACAATTCCGATGCGACTCTCCGGGGGAGTGGTTGTGCAACCCAGCACGTCGCGCGAAATCCGCACTGGCAACCTTCTTCCCATCCGCTCTGCTTGTGCAAAACTGTTTCGGCGGAACTTTCGTCAACGCCGATGACAACTCGCACAAATGTTTCCTGCATCAGACTCGAACACAGACTGCGCTGCTGACGTCTCAATAGAAAGCGTGATTCTCGTCGAACCCGATCCGCAGTTCCTCGACCGCGAATTGCGCAAAGCAATGGTTGGAACTGTTCCCCGATCAGGCACACCAAAAACATGGCGTTCCAGGTCCCGATCTGAACTGGGCTGTAACGACAAACTGGTTGTCGCTTCGCCGAAGTCTGCGAAGCTCGAGGGGGGAGCAAATGGCGCCATTGGTCGACCGGACCGAGTTCCGTGCGGTGCTCAAGGAAGTGGTCAAGTGCGTTCGTCAGAACCTGGATGCCCCGGGGCTGTCAGCCTTAACCCCTGAACAGCTCATATCCTGGTTCCAGAACATCACACCTGAAGACATTCGTACCGTGGTGCGGGAAATCGACAACGAAACTGCACACCGCTCATAGCACTTCCAGCTCGCGCCTCATTTGAAGATTGACTGACTATGCAGGGCTCAGGAGACAACGACTACCGAGCGTACAGAGCCGGGCAGATGGTTCCCATCTCCGGCGTCTATACAGTGGTTCACGAAGGGCACCGAGGCGAGCACGAAGTCCTGGCCATTCGGGGCGATGAGTTTCCGTTCTGCAGGGTTTGCAAAAGCGAAGTGCGCTTCTATGTCGCACAAATTGTCCCGTACGTGACCCACGATTTCGACTTGGCCGGCCCCGGCTTCCGCTTACATAAACAACGTGGTAAGGCGGCGGGTCGCTGAGATATCCCACGAATTCTACGGCGTCAGTTGGACCAGCGTAGTCGTGTGCTTCAGCTGCCCGCACGCGGCGTAGATATCGCGACCACGCGGACGCCTGACGAAGGCAGGGATTCCCGCCCGCGTCAGCACCGACTGAAAGGCAAGCACCCTGTCGTCGGAAGGCATTGCAAACGGAAGCTCCGGCCCGGGGTTCAGCGCGATCAGGTTGACCTTGGCACGCAGGCCGCGAATCAGATCGACCATCTCGCGGGCCTGCTGCACGTTGTCATTCACGCCCCCCAGCAAAACATATTCGAAGGTCAGGCGCTCGCGGTTACGAAGAGGAAACTCGCGCAGGGCTGCCATCAGCTTGGCAATCGTCCACTTCTTCGTGATGGGCATGATCTGCGTGCGCAACGCTTCGCTGGGCGCATTGAGCGAGACCGCCAGCTTGGGCCGGATCGGCTCGGCGGCGAAGTCCGCAATGCGCGGCAGGATCCCCGAAGTCGATACCGTCATGCGCGAAGCCGGAATCCCGACGCCGTCGACGAGCAGCCGCACCGCCTCCATGAAGTTGTCGTAGTTGAGGAAGGGCTCCCCCTGGCCCATGAAGACCAGGTTCACCCGGTCGCGCTCGACATCGACCTTCTGCTCCGCAAGCACGGCGAGAACCTGCCCAACAATTTCGCCGGCAGTAAGATTCCGTTGCAGCCCCAGCAAAGCCGTCATGCAGAAGGCGCAATCGACCGCGCAGCCCACCTGGCTGGAGACGCAGATGGTCGCGCGATGCCACGCTTTCTCGCCGAGCTCCTCATCTCCGCTGGGCGAGCCATCACCTGCCTCGCCACCATCGCCTTCCGGCATCCACACGGTTTCGACGCTCTGGCCGTCGGCAAAGCCGAACAGATATCGCACCGTGGCGTCGATTGACACGAATCGTTTCTCGACTTGCGGGAGACCAACGATGTGGCCGGCCTGGCTGAGCTTCTGGCGAAGTCTGCCCGGCAAAGTCGTGAATTGCTCGAGCGTCGACCACCTTTGCCGGTACAGTCCGTCAAATAGCTGGCGGGCACGGTAGGGCGGCTCTCCCAGGCTTTCCACGATTTCCGTAAGCCGTTGAAGAGAAAGCCCTAAAAGTTCGGTATTTTGCGGTTGGCCCATGCATCCAATATGCTATCTGATTAGATTCCGTGCCCCCGACGTCGCTGCGGGGTATTTCGTCATAACGATCGAGCGTCAAATTCTATCTCGCGGCCGCAAGCCGCGGATGCGCGCCATCAGTTAGGCACAGAATTCTTATGAAACTGGGCGACGACGGTAGTGTCGCTCGGGAGCAATCATGGTAGAAGAACTGCGCAACATCCAACGCGAGACGCTCCCTAACGGGCTGACGATCCTGACCGAGCAGATGGACCACATCCGCTCCGTCTCCATGGGCATCTGGGTGAAATCAGGTTCGCGTCATGAAGATCCCAACGTGAATGGCATTTCCCACTTCGTGGAACACATGGTGTTCAAAGGCACCAGCAACCGTTCCGCCGAGGACATTGCCCGCCAGGTGGACTCCATCGGCGGCAACATGGACGCCTTCACGGGCAAGGAGACGATCTGCTTTAACGTTAAAGTTCTGGATGAGCATTTGCCCGTAGCCGTCGATATCCTGAGCGATATGGTCCTTCATCCCGTCTTCGATGTGAAGGAGATCACGCGCGAGCGCGGCGTCATCCTGGAAGAGATCAAGATGGATGAGGACAATCCCGACTACCTGGTCCATGAGATCTTTACCCAGAACTTCTTCAAGGGTCATCCGCTCGGCAAGCCGATCCTGGGAACGAAAGACACCGTTCGGCGCTTCGATCAGGACGCGATCCTGACGTATTACGGCGGCAAGTTTCGGCCGGGAAATCTGATTATCTCCGCGGCCGGGAATCTCAACCATGGTGAGCTCGTCGACCTGCTGCGGCAGCGCTTTGAGCATTTGCCGCCGGGTTCGAACGGCTGGCATGACACGCCACCGAAAATTAACTCCCGCATCATTATGCGTAACAAGAAAGCGCTGGAGCAGGTGCAGATCTGCGTCGGCGTGCCGTCGTATCCCATCAGTCACGATCGCCGTTATGTGACATACATTCTCAACACGCTGCTGGGCGGCGGCATGAGTTCGCGCCTCTTCCAGAATGTGCGCGAGAAGCAGGGACTGGTCTACTCGATCTTCTCGGAGCTGAACCCATTCCGCGACACCGGAATGTTGTCGGTGTACGCGGGGACCTCGCGCGAGTCCGCGCCTAAGGTGGTGCAGTCGATCGTGAACGAGTTCCGCACGTTGAAGCGTGATCCGATTTCCGAAGAAGAGCTGAAGCGCGCCAAAGACCAGCTCAAGGGCAGCCTGATGCTGAGCCTCGAGTCCAGCACGGCGCGCATGTCAAACCTGGCTCGCCAGGAAATGTATTACGACCATTTCATCAGCATGGACGAAATCATCGACCGCATCCAGGCGGTAACGGTCGAAGACCTGCTGCGCACGGCGAATGAGCTGTTTCAACCTGATCTGATCGCGGTCACCGTGCTTGGCAACCTTAACGGCCTGAAGGTAAGCCGCGATTCGCTGGCGTGCTGAAGGCGGGCGCCCCACGCATTCGTTCTTGTCGAATGAGTAGGTAGACAGCCGAGGTTCGCTCGAAACGCAAGAATCTCTTAGAATCCAAAGTAGGTCTCGCAACAATAAAGCGGTTGTGCGCGAATTAGTGTGGTCGTGTGATAGTACAGTCGCGATCGCAAACGGAGTGGAATGTTGAAAACTGGCAAGACTGCGGTTATCGTCGGCGCGCAGTGGGGCGACGAGGGCAAGGGAAAAATCGTTGATGTGTTGTCGGAGCGCTTCCAGGTGGTGGCGCGCTATTCGGGCGGGCACAACGCCGGGCACACGGTCACTATTCAGGGAACGAAGTTCATTCTGCAGCTTATTCCTTGTGGCGTTCTGCGCGAGGGCTGCCGCGGCGTCATCGGCAATGGAGTCGTCCTCGACCCATTCGCCTTTATGAAGGAAGTCGACGCACTACGTGCCACAGGCGTGAAAGTCGATGGCAATCTGTTCGTCAGCAACCGCGCACACGTCATACTTCCCTATCACCGGCTGATCGAGCTGGCTGCCGAGAACGCGCCAGGGCGAGTGAAGATCGGCACCACCTCGCGCGGCATCGGTCCGACCTACGAAGACAAGATGGCCCGCAGCGGCCTGCGTGTGCAGGACCTGCTCGACAAAAAGCTGCTCCAGAAGCACATTGAGAACGCCTGCCGCGAGAAGAACACGATCGCGCACGCGCTCTTCAACAGCGAGCCTCTCGACCCGGACAAGATGTTCGCGGATTACTCGGAGATCGCCGATCGCGTTGCGCCATTCGTCACCGATACTGCCCTGCTGCTCAATGAAGCGATCGCTAACGGGCGGTCGGTGATGTTCGAAGGGGCGCAGGGCACGATGCTCGACATCGACCACGGCACTTACCCGTTCGTCACATCGTCGAGCGCTACATCTGGCGGCGCATCGACGGGAACGGGAGTGCCGCCGACGTCGATAGATGTGGTCATTGGCGTGACCAAAGCCTACTGCACGCGCGTTGGCGAAGGGCCTTTCCCAACCGAGTCGAAGGATGCTACGGGCGAGGCGCTGCGCAAAAAAGGAAACGAGTTCGGCGCGGTCACCGGACGCCCGCGACGCACCGGCTGGCTGGACCTGCCCTTGCTGCGCTATTCGAACATGATCAACGGCACGAGCTGGCTGGTCGTGACGAAACTTGACGTGCTCGACGAGCAGCCAGAAATACCCGTATGCGTCAGCTACAAAATCGACGGCAAAGAGACGCAGCAGATTCCGGCGCAGATCTCCGGCTTCGAAAAGATCGAACCGGTTTACACAAAGCTGCCCGGATGGCAGAAAAGCACATTCGGCATCGACAGCTATGATCGGCTGCCGCAGCAGGCGAAACGCTACCTGGAATTTCTGGAGAAGGAATCTGGCGCGAAGATCGGAATCGTCTCCACCGGCCCGGACCGGGAGCAGACCATGTTCGTCCCGGAATTTCTTGCCATGCTGGACGGCATGAGCAAGTCGGCGAAAAAATAAAGCTTCATCATTCTTGGTAGAGCAGCGCTTCAGAGCTGCACCGGTCGCTCAATTTTTGCCAGGGTCTTTCGCGCAGTCCCAGCCCGGAACGGGCGGCATTTGTTATAGCCGCTGGCGTGAGCCCGCGGTGAACGCGTTTCAAAGGCGAAAGAGCCGCGGCAGCGGCGACACCACTCGAGCTATAGACGAATCGGAGGACAGAATGCTTGTGCTGGCGGTGAACTGGATGGCTCACGAAGGCCACGAAAACGAAGTAGCCGTCATCTTCGGAAAACTCGAAGCAGCTTCCCGTCAGGAGCCCGGCTGCGCGATGTACGTCGTTCACCGCCACATCGACGACCCCCGCCGCTTCTTCATCTACGAGCAATATCGCGATGCCGCCGCGCTCGAGGCACATCGCAAGTCGCCGCACTTTCAGGAGTACGCGGTCAATGCCCTTCGCAATATCGGCGAGCGCCAGCAGGGTGACTTATATCGCCCCCTGACAGGCGAATGATTCCTTCTACGGTTCCGCTTTCTTCAGCCGGAAATACCGCCTAGCCTTGTGCACATCTTTTGCGATCTGCTCGCGCAGCGCGTCGATCGACGGAAACTTGATCTCTCCCCGCAGGCGCTTCAGGAAGAACAGCTCCAGCTCGGTATCGGGCAGCAGTTCAATAGGATGGAAATTCAGCAGGTGACTCTCGATCGCGAACGACTCTTCCCCGAAGGTCGGACGATTGCCAACGTTCGTCACCGCCTCAAAGCATTCGCGGCCAACCCGCAGCCACGTGATGTAAACACCGTCGGCAGGAACGAGCTCGTCGTATCGCGCCAGGTTCACCGTCGGCACCGTGTACTTGTGTCCATAGCCGCGGCCGCGCCCCGGATTGGAAACGATACTGAAGGGCCGCCCCAGTAGCGCTCGCGCTCTGTCGACTTCTCCTTCCGCAAGCAGCTTCCGAATCTCGCTACTGGAGACGTGGTAACCGCGAAGGATCATCTCCGAGTAGACCTTCGCCTCGAAACCGCACTGCCTGCCCAGCTCCGCCAGCGTGTTGACGTTCCCTTGCGCTTTGTGCCCGAAGTGAAAGTTATAGCCCTCGTGTACTTCGCGCGCATGCAGGCTGTTCACCAGCACCTGGCGCGCGAAATCCTCGGCACTGGTCAGCGACAGATCGCGCGTAAACGGCAACAGCAGCACGGCATCGACTCCCGTCTGCTCCAGCAGCTTCAACTTCACCGCCAACGGGGTAAGCAGCTTCGGCGCAACATCCGGACGCAGGATGCGGTAGGGATGGGGATCGAAGGTCACCACAACCGCTTTGCCTCCAAACGTGCGCGCATTCGCGACCATGTGGTTCACTACTTCATGGTGCGCGCGATGCACGCCGTCAAAATTGCCGACACTGACGGTGGTGGGCCTGAAGTCGGATGGCACTTCCTCGAGATGGCGGAAGACTTGCATCGTGAGGTTTAGAGATCGAACTCCAGCTTCAACCCGTCGTGCGACAGCTGGACATTCTCCGGCAGCGCCGCATTGGTGGCCTCATGCGGCAGGTCGTGCGAGATGTGGGTGAAATAGGTTCTTCTCGCCTTCAGCCTGTCGGCAATTTTCAGCGAGTTCTCCACGGTGGAATGCGTCGGGTGCGGATGATGCCGCAGCGCATCGAGAAACAGAACGTCGAGACCTTCCAGTTGGCCGAGCGACTCATCCGGCACACTGCTGAAGTCGGTCAGATACGCCGCATTGCCGAAACGATAGCCCTCGATCGGCACGTCCCCGTGAATTACCGAGACCGGCTGGAATGTCGCGCCAAAAAGCTCAATCGGCCCGACGACCGGTTGCAGTTCAACCTGCGCCAGCCCGCCGAACTTGTAATCGGCGTCGAAGATGTAGCGGAAGACGCTCCGCAGTGTCCGAGTGGTGTTTTCGCTGGCGTAGAGCGGGATCTTGCCGCCGCCGGTGATGCGCGGAAAACTCAGCGGCCTGACATCGTCAAGTCCGAGGATGTGGTCCGCGTGCCCGTGCGTGTAGAGCACCGCATCGATCTTGCGGATGCCCTCGCGAATCGCCTGCTCGCGAAAGTCAGGCGTGGTGTCGATGAGGACTGTGTGGCCATCCCACTGCACCATTACCGACGGCCGCGTGCGCCGGTCGCGCGGATCGGCCGAGGTGCAGACTGCACAGTCGCAGCCGATGGTGGGCACGCCCATCGACGTCCCACTGCCCAGCACCGTGAGGGTAGCTTTCATCCCGTCTTGCCGTCGCCGGGAGCGCCCTGTGGCGGACGCGTGATCAGGTTGGTGACTTCCAGGTACGCCATGCGCAGCTCGTAGAGGATGTTCTGAAGCATGTTTTCTTCGGCAGGCGTGAGATTGCCCTTCGTCTTCTCATGGAGGAGAGCAACTGTATCGATGGTCTGCCGCGCGCCGATCAGGTCAACCGCCGGCTTCTCGCCCTGCGGAGCCGCGAGTCCGAGCTGCATCAGCGACGTCATATAAAGCGAGGCGATGAATTTTTCGAAGGTGATCTGGAAATCCTGCGCCCGGTGCGGCTGCCCTTGCTTGCGCATTTCCTTTTCGATCTCGGCGTCAATCTCGCGCGTCGATTCTTTGTAAGCGGCAGCCGAGGCCTGCTGCTCCTTCGCGCTGGGCGCCTGCATCTCAGGTTCTGCAACCGAGGTTGCTGTGTGGGCGGGCGAAGGCTGAGCGACATGGTTCTGCGCGGCGCGATCCTGGTTGGCGCGCTGCTGCGCCTCCCGCTTCTCGCGCTCGCGCTCTTCGCGCTGCTCCTCGGCCTCGACTACGTCCTGGCGCAGTTCGCCATCCGTGCTGAAGAGGCGGCGGTCGGTCACTACAAAATCAGGCTTCTTCTCTTTGTCAGGCATAAAATCGTTTCACCACAGAGACACAGAGTCACAGAGACAGATTTGATGGTTCCCCATCTGGAAGTGCGCCACCGCCATCATTCATATACCAAATAAACGAGGAATGCTGTATAGACTCATCCAAAGCTTCCTCTGTGTCTCTGTGTCTCTGTGGTTAATTCAAATCTTAAATGGAATCGTCTTCACGATTCCGCTCTGCTCGCCGATCTGCACCGTGCTGTCCGGAATAGCAACTTCGCGTCGCAGGTAACCAAGAGCCAGCGATCTCTCTCCGGCGGGAAACGGCGCCCGCGTCGAGCTGGTAATCTCGCCCACATCTTTATCGCCCGTACGGATCTTCGTTCCCGGCTGGGGCGGCTGTCCTTCGATTTCGAAACCAATGAACGTGCGATGCACATTACCGCGCGCGCGAATGCGTTCGACAATCTCCTGGCCGATATAGCAGCCCTTGGTGAAATTCAGCGCGTGCTCCTGGCCGGTTTCCTGCGGAAGATCGCGCTCGCGCAGGTCAACTCCAAATCGCGGCACGCCGCGCGCGATGCGATACGTCTCTAACGCATCGCTGCCGACTGGAACAGCGCCCGCGCTCGTAAGCCCTTGCCAGATCTTCTCGGCATTTTCTGCCGAGACCCAAATCTCGTATCCGTCCATTTGCGGATGGATGCTTCGTGCGACCGAAATGCCGATCTCCCGCCAGACCGTGTCGATCACCTGGCCGCGCTGGAGCTGCGACACATCAATGCCAATGCCGGCCAGCATCTCGGCCGATTTCGGACCAGCGACTCCAATCGTGCTCAGCTTATCGCTGATGTCCTCGATCTCGACTTTGTCCATGATGATGTAGCGGCCGAGCGTCGCGGAGATCTTCGGCGCTTGCTCGCGATCAGTCGTCGCCAGCAGATACTCGCCGCGGTTGTAAGCAACCAGGTCGCCCTGGTTGTGCCCTTGCGGCGTCAGGATGAAGCAGTACACGCCCTGCCCCGGCGCAAGATCGCGAATGTTATTCGTGACCATGCCGTTCATCCAGCGCACACGGTCCTTGCCGCTGAAGATCAGCTTGGCCTGCCAGTTCATGTCGAAGATGGCGCAGCCTTCGAGCAGCGCCCGGAACTCCGCCGCCGTGTCGCCGAAGCTCGCGGGAGTTTCAGCCCCACGATAGGTCGCAAGGCGCGCCCCCGAGCTCGCCAGCCTGTCTTGTAAGGTCGCGATAGACATACCGAATATTTGATTATAAAAGAGAGCCGTCAGCACTCAGCAATCAGCATTCAGCCATTAGAGTTTCCGTAATGAATGGCAACCGGTCTGAGTCCCGCAATCGGCATGGCTGCAAAGCGCGAAGATCGAACCCTATTCTGTACTGCCCGGCGCCGGCTGAATGCTGACGGCTGACTACTGTTTTCTGTTATCTTCATTTCCCGTGACAACTAAACGCATTGCCGTTGTTGCCGGCGACGGTATCGGCAAGGAAGTCATCCCCAACGCAATCGAAGTGGTGCGCGCCTCGGGGGCGACCGTCGAGTTCACTCATTTCGATTGGGGCGCCGACCGCCATCTCGCCGACGGCACCACGATTCCTCCGGACGCCTTTCAGATGCTGGCGCGCGACTTCGACGCCATCTTCGTCGGCGCGCTTGGCGATCCCCGCGTGCCCACCAACATCCACGCCAAGGAAATCCTCCTCGGCATGCGCTTCAAGATGGACCTGTACGCGAACGTGCGGCCGGTAAAGCTTCTCGATGCGTCTTTGTGTCCGCTGAAAAACGCCACGCCCGACGACATCAACTTCACCGTTATTCGCGAGAACACCGAAGGCGTCTACATGGACATGGGCGGCAACTTCAAGATGGGCACGCCGGAGGAAGTCGCCACGCAGGAGGACATCAACACGCGCAAGGGCGTGGAGCGCGTCATCCGGTTTGCCTTCGAGTACGCGCGAGCGAACGGGCGCAAGAAAGTCCTGATGTCCGACAAGTCGAACGTGATGACCTACGCCGGCGGTCTGTGGCAGCGGGTTTTCAAGGACGTGGCGAAGGAATACCCGGACATTCAGACGCAGCACATGTACGTGGACGCGCTCTGTCTGCAGATGGTGCGCCAGCCGCAGTCGCTCGACGTGATCGTCACCAACAACATGTTCGGCGACATCATCACCGACCTCGCCGCCGCCTTGCAGGGCGGTCTGGGCATGGCAGCCAGCGGCAACATCCATCCCGGACGAACGTCAATGTTCGAGCCGGTACACGGCTCGGCCCCGCCCATCGCAGGAAAGAACATGGCCAACCCGATGGGCGCGATCCTCACCGCCGCGATGATGCTGGCCCACCTGGGACTCAATACCAAGGCACACAAAATCGAGGATGCCGTGTTGGAAGCCGTGCGCGAGAAGAAGACGACCATTGACGTAGGCGGCCCGATGGGCACACGCGAGTGTGCAGCGTGGATTGCGGATAAGGTAGCAAGATAGAGCCCTCAAGCGGGCGCGTCAGAGATGAGCGAGGCGCCGCCGCTCTCGCGCGTTGAATCTAACTCGGATTGGCTGAATGCTGAACGCTGAGTGCTTACTCCTTCTTAGCGCACATCCCTCCGTGACGCCGGTTACTGCCCCTTGGCCCGCGCCGGTGCTCTCCTATACCTGACGACGTGTGTCCTGGCCTACGACGCCGCACCTGGCGTGGCCGCCACGTCGACTGCATCGCTAAGGAGAACAGCATGGCTGACAAAAAGGCAGATCTCGCTGGCCCCGGAATCGGCGATTACACAGAGCTGCAACATGTCCTTCCGGCGGATTACAGCTCGCTGCTGTCACCCAAGGAAACCCAGAAGGCGATCTTCGAGACCAAGAAGTACATCGAAGACAACCTCTGCAAAGAACTGAACCTGATGATGGTCACCGTGCCCCTGATCGTGGACGAGGAGTCGGGCGTGAATGACTATCTTGACCGCGACGGCTCGCGCACGCCCATCCAGTTCCACATCTCGAACGATCGCGACAAGCACCCCATCAACGCGCAGGTAGTGCAGGCCGCGACCAAGTGGAAGAGGATGGCGCTGAAGCAGTTTGGCATGCACCCGGGCGAGGGCCTCTGCACCGACATGCGCGCCGTGCGCAAGGACTACTTTCTTGACCACGATCACAGTGCTTACGTCGACCAGTGGGACTGGGAGCGCGTGATCACCGAGCAGCGCAATCTCACCTTCCTGAAGGACATCGTGAGCAAGATCTGGAAGGTGATGGTCGGCGCTGAGCGCTACGCGCAGGAACTGTTCCCGCAACTCAAAGACCCGCGCTATCCCAACCTGCCGGAGAAGCTGACCTTCCTGCATACCGAAGAAATTCTCGACATGTATCCCGAGCTGCCGCGCAAGCAGCGCGAGACGGCGATCCTTCAGAAGTATCCCGCGGTCTTCATCGTCGGTATCGGCTGGACGCTGAAAGACGGCTACCCGCATGAGATGCGCGCTGCCGACTATGACGACTGGGTGACGGAGACGCGCTCGGAAGATGGCCACGTGCGGCATGGACTGAACGGCGACATCCTGGTGTGGAACCCCGTGACCAAGCGGCGGCACGAGCTGTCGTCGATGGGAATCCGCGTCAATCCTGAGTCGCTGAAGAAGCAGCTTGAGCTGACGCACCAGCTCGACTTCCTCAACTTCCCGTACCACAAGGCGATCGTCAATCACGAGATCCCGCTGAGCATCGGCGGCGGCATCGGGCAGTCGCGGACGTTGATGCTGCTCCTGCGCAAGGCCCACCTCGGCGAGGTCAGCGTCACCGTGTGGCCTAAGGTGCTGAAGGACATGTGCGAGAAGAAGAACATTCATGTGCTGAACTAAAGACAGTTGTCGGTTGTCAGTTGTCAGTGAGGGCGCGGAGCAATCCGCGCCCGAAGTTACCCGGACGGCCTGGCATCGTTCATCTTGCGACTCGTATCTAACCCCGAACATCCAATGTGATAGCCTTTTTACTGAGGTAGAGTGTGTCTGGCCGGGACGGCTTCCCGTTCGCGGCCTTGTGCAAAGACCCTCCAGGACCATCAAGGAACACCGCATTGTTTAACAAAGTCGTTGCCGCGGTATTCGGCACCAGTAACGAACGCGAGATCAAGCGCATTCAGCCGCTGGTCGAGCAGATCAACTCGCTCGAGCCGGCGATGAAGCAGCTCTCCGACGAGCAGCTTAAGGCCAAGACCGACGAATTCCGCCAGCGCATTCGCGAGCGCGTAGACTCCATCGAAGATCCCGACGAAAAGGACGCGGCGCTCAAGGCCATCCTCGACGAGCTCCTGCCCGAGGCCTTCGCGGTCGTTCGCGAGGCGGGCTGGCGCGTGTTGCAGATGCGTCACTTCGATGTGCAGATGATCGGCGGCGCCGTCCTGCACCAGGGCAAGATCGCCGAAATGAAGACCGGCGAAGGTAAGACGCTGGTCGCGACCCTTCCCGTCTATCTCAACGCCCTTTCCGGCCGCGGTGTCCACGTGGTTACGGTCAACGACTACCTCGCCAAGCGCGACTCGGAGTGGATGGGTAAGCTCTACACCTTCCTGGGGCTGACCGTCGGCGTCATCGTGCATGACCTCGACGATGTGCAGCGGCGCGAGGCCTACGGCTCCGATGTCACCTACGGCACCAACAACGAATTCGGCTTTGACTACCTGCGCGACAACATGAAGTTTGACTTGAAGGATTGCGTGCAGCGTGGTCATAACTTTGGCATTGTCGACGAGGTGGATTCCATCCTGATCGACGAGGCCCGCACCCCGCTCATCATCAGCGGGCAGAGCGAGGAGTCCACCGACAAGTATTACAAGGTGAACCGCATCATCCCGTCGCTCGAGATGGGTGAGGAGATCGAGCGCGGCCTGGGCGAGGACAAGGTCCTCACCGGTGATTTCGTCGTCGACGAGAAACATCGCACCATCACCGTCACCGATATCGGCTGGGAAAAGGTCGAGAAGCTGCTGGCTATCGGCAATATCGCCGACCCGGAGAACTGGGACCTGAAGCACCACGTCGAGACGGCCGTCAAAGCGCACGCGCTTTACCGGCGCGATGTGGAGTACGTCGTCAAAGACGGCGAGGTCATCATCGTCGACGAGTTCACAGGACGACTGATGCCTGGACGCCGCTGGTCCGACGGCTTGCACCAAGCGGTCGAGGCGAAAGAGAACGTCAAGATCGAGCGCGAGAACCAGACGCTCGCGACCGTCACCTTCCAGAATTACTTCCGCATGTACAAGAAGCTGGCCGGCATGACCGGTACGGCGGAGACGGAAGCGCCTGAGTTCGACAAGATCTACAAGCTGGAAGTGGTCGTCATTCCGACGAACAGGCCACTACTTCGCAAAGAGAATCCCGACATCGTCTACCGCACCGAGAAAGAGAAGTATTTTGCAGCGGCGGACGAGATCCAGAAACTGGCGCAGAGCGGTCAACCGGCTCTGGTGGGAACTACGTCAGTGGAGAAGTCTGAACGGCTCTCCGAGCTGCTGAAGAAGAAGGGCGTCAAGCACGTCGTCCTGAACGCGAAGTATCACGAGAAGGAAGCTGAGATTGTAGCCCAGGCGGGGCGCGAGGGCGCGATCACCATCGCGACCAACATGGCCGGCCGCGGCACGGACATTCTGCTGGGCGGCAATCCCGAGTTCATGGCCAAGCAGGAGTGCCTGAAGAAAGGGATCGCGCAAGCCCTGAAGGCAGTCGCTGGCGAGGTATCGGTCAAGCCGGACGATCCGACCCTCTCGTACTTCTATTACGGCGGCGTGGAATACAAGGTCGACACGGCGAAGTGGAACGAGGTTTATCAGAAATACAAACAGGCTACCGACGCCGAGCACGATGAAGTGATCGGGCTGGGCGGGTTGTTCATCCTCGGCACCGAACGGCACGAGGCGCGCCGCATCGACAATCAGCTGCGCGGACGCGCCGGCCGCCAGGGCGATCCCGGTGCATCGCGTTTTTATCTGTCGCTGGAAGATGACCTGATGCGCATCTTCGCCAAGGAGTGGGTGTCGAACCTGCTGCAGCGGCTGGGCATGGAAGAGGGCGTGCCGATCGAGTCGAAGATGATCACGCGGCGCATCGAGGCGGCGCAGAAGGCCGTCGAAGGCCAGAACTTCGAAGCCCGCAAACACCTGCTCGAGTACGACGACGTGATGAACAAGCAGCGCCAGGCCGTGTACGCGCTGCGGCGGCAGCTGCTGGAAGGCCTCGATCAGAAGGAGCTGATACTCGAAGACTATGTTCGTGACATCCTCGGCGGGCAACTCGACAAGTACGCCGGCAAGGATACGCGGCCGGAAGATTGGGACGTCGCCGGACTGAAGAACCAGATCTTCACGCGCTTTGGGGTGGACATCACCGCGGAAGGGATAGATCCCGAGAAGCTGAACCGGCAGGAGCTGGGCGACGCGATCTTCGACAAGCTGAAAGAGCGTTACGACGCAAAAGAGCAGCTGATCGGGCCGGAGGCGATGCGGCATCACGAGCGCATCATCATGCTGAGCGTGATCGATCAGCAGTGGAAGGACCACCTGCTCTCGATGGACCACCTGCGCGAAGGCATCGGACTGCGCGGGTATGGCCAGCACGATCCGCTGGTGGAGTACAAGCGCGAGTCGTTCGACATGTTCGAGGCAATGATGGAGCGCTTCGAAGAAGAGACGGTCCGGTACCTGTATCTGATGCAGGTAATCGAGGCGCCGCAGCGTCGCGAGCCGCAGGTCATCAGCGGCGGTGGCGACTTCAATGGCGAGACCGTTGGAGCCTACAGCACGGGACGTGGACGCGCGGCGACGTCGATGGACGATATGGAGGAGGCTTTCCAGCGCCGCAAGCGCCGCGAACTGGAGCAGGCGCGCATGGCCGGCGCGGGAGAGATGCAGGCCGTGCAGCAGGTCGTCCGCGGCGACAAGGTCGGACGAAATGACCCATGTCCGTGCGGCAGCGGTAAGAAGTATAAGAAGTGCTGCGGGGCGTAGGTCGGCCGCGGTTCGCTCTTCACTGCAATTACGAGATCCCAGTCAGTGGCGCACAAGAAGCCGCCGATAGGCGGCGGCATTTGTTTTAGGCGTGGGCGTAAGCCCGCGCTAGCGAGTTATTTGAAGAACCGAGCCGCCCGTTCCGGGCTCGCATCACGCGGTCCTCAAAACAAATCCCCACGATTAAGGAAGGCCTACGCGATCACACCCGCGCCAGGTGAACCCCAAACCACTTCTTGCGGTCGCTCCATGAATGCTCCAGCGTGAAGCCGCTTTCGCGCAGGATCGACTCGATCATGGCATCGGTGTACTTGTAGCTGTTTTCGGTGTGAATGCGCTCACCGCGCTGGAAGGAAACATCGAGGTCGATGGCGGGAATGAAAACCGATTGCGCTGCCATGCTCTCCAGATAGATTTCCATTCGCGAGCAGCCTCGGTTCCAGAGCGCAACATGCTGGAAGGCATCAAGATCAAAGTCGGCTTCGAGCTCGCGGTTCAGCCGCGCCAGGACATTCTTATTGAACTCCGCGGTGACGCCCTGGGAATCGTTGTAAGCCGGCAGCAGAATCTTCGGGCTCTTGGCAAAGTCGGCGCCAAGCAGCAAGGCATCGCCAGAGCGCAGGCTTTGCCGGATGCGGCGCAGGACGCGTATCGAACGGTCCGGCTCGAAGTTGCCGATGCTGGAGCCGATATAGAGCACCAGCTTGCGGCCGGTGATGCGGCTCAACGCGGGCACGCCGCCGGTGTAGTCGGCAACGATCGGATTCACGCGCAGCGACGGGAACTGGCTTCCAAGCTGCCGCACAGCCTCGTCCAGCGCTGACGGCGAGACATCGATGGGATAGAAGAGCACGCGACTTTGGCGTTGCGACAGCTCTTCAATCAGGATGGACGTCTTGGTCGCGGTGCCGGCACCCAATTCCACCAGCGTCAGCGAAGACCCAGCATGCTCCAGAATGTCACCGGCGTACTGCTCCAGAATCGACCGCTCGGTGCGCGTGAGGTAGTACTCCGGCAGTTCGGTGATCTGCTCGAACAACTGTGAGCCGATCTCATCGTAAAAAAGTTTGCAGGTCAGGTACTTCGGTGAGGCGGTCAATCCCCGGCGCACATCCAGTGCGATGGGAGAGGTCGTCAGGAGCTGCAGCTGCTTGCTAGTCGCCATTGGCCAACCGAACTCCCATGAACTGCCAGCGCGCATGGGGCGGGAAGAAATTGCGATAGGTGGCCCGCATGTGCGACTGCGGCGTGGCACAAGAGCCACCGCGCAGCACCATCTGGTTGCACATGAACTTGCCGTTGTACTCGCCAACGGGACCGGCCACCGGCTTGAACCCGGGATAAGGCGCATAGGGGCTGGCGGTCCACTCCCACACGTCGCCAAACATCTGCGTAAGACCGTGGGAAGGCGAGGGCGCCCGGGGCTGAAGATTTTCTGATTCCAGAAAATTTCCTGCAATCGGGACGGTCCGAGCTGCGACTTCCCACTCGAATTCCGTGGGCAACCGCGCCCCTGCCCAGCGTGCGAAGGCGTCGGCCTCGTAGAAACTGATGTGGCAGACGGGCTCGTTCAGCTGCAGCGGGTGCAGCCCGTCGACGGTGTAGTTCTGCCATTCGCCGTCGCGCTGCTCCCAATAGAGCGGTGCAGTCCACTGATTCATGCGAACGCAATCCCATGCATCGGAGAGCCATAGCAGCGGGTCGGTGTAGCCGCTATCGCCGATGAACTCGAGATATTCGGCATTGGTCACCAGCCGCGAAGCGATGCGAAAAGGCTGGAGGTAAACCTCGTGCCGCGGGCCTTCGTTATCGAAGGCGAAGCTCTTGCCTTCAAACCCTACGGAATACAAACCTGCGGCAAAGCCGTGCCACGTCTGCCTGGGGACTGCTTCGCTGCCGCTCCGCTCGGCCTTGGCGCGATATGCCGGACGAAGCGGATTCGACCACAAGCCGTTCTTTACGTCAGTAATGATGAGTTCCTGGTGCTGCTGCTCGTGATTAATGCCGAGCGCGATCAGATCGAGCGCAGCCTGCGGAAGCTCCAGGGTCAGCAGATGGACCATGGCTTCATCGACGTAGATCCTGTAGGCATGGACTTCATCCAGGCTGGGGCGCGACAGAATGTGGCGCAGGGCGCGGGAGGGCCGATCGCCGACGGCGTTGTAGTACGAATTGAAGAGATTTCTAAATGACGGATGAAACGGACGAAACTCGTTCATGTACTGCGAAAGTACGAAGGTTTCGAAGAACCACGTGGTGTGCGCCAGGTGCCACTTCGCCGGACTGGCGTCAGGCATGGGCTGAAGATTGTGGTCCTCGACGCCGAGCGGAGCACAGATGGCGAGCGACCTCTCACGAACCGTGAGATATTGCTGCAGCAGTGACCGGTCTTCCTGGCACGCTAGATCGCCTGAAACGGTGCCGCGTACGGCTGGCTGTGACATAAGTCCTCTTAGATGCAGAAAAGCGGTTCGCCGCCCGGTTCTGGTGCGAACCCATGCCGACTCAGGAAAAGATGCGCAGGACAATGGAAAGCTACAAATTTTACGCGGAAAGAAGCAGCCCAACGTTACGAAAGTTTAAATATCGCTTGCCACAGGACTTAAGCTTGTTCTACGACCGGCGCTGGAGCTGCGGGCTTGGCGACATCCTCGGGAACGTATGTAGGAAGTTTGTACCGGCCCTGGAGATCGTTCCAGCGCACGGACAGCATCTCGACTCCCATGCGGATGCCATCACGAAGCGGGCTGATCTTGGAGCGATGATCGTGCGCCCACTCGACCGGAACCTCAACCGTGCGCAGCTTGAATTTGTCGGCGAGGAAGAGCAGTTCCGGATCGAAACCCCAGCGCTCAACGTGCTGCCGGGTAAAAATCGTTTGCGCGGCGCTGCGGGTGAACGCCTTGAAGCCGCACTGCGTGTCGCGATATTTCAGGCCCAGCACAATGCGGAGTCCCAGGTTAAACAGGCGTCCGTACAGTTGTCTGTACCATGGTTGACGTTCGGTTTGTAACTCCGAGCGCAGCCAGCGCGAGCCGATGGCCACGTCGGCGCCCTGCTCCAGGGCCGCGAACAACTTCCCCGCTTCGTAGATGGGCGAAGAGAGATCGGCGTCGGTAAACATCACGACGTCACCGCGCGCGTGCAGCATGCCGTTGCGCACACTATAGCCTTTGCCGCGGTTACCGGGATTCTCCACCAGCCGGACGTCGGGGTTGAGCCGCATGAAGCGGCGCACGATCTCGGCGGTATCGTCGCGTGAGCCATCGTTCACCACAATAATTTCGGCCGATAAATGCTGCTGAAGGACGTAGTCGAGAACTTTCGGCAGCGATACGGAGAGACGGTCGCTCTCGTTGTATGCGGGAACTACGAAGCTGTAGGTCAAGGCCATGTCAGCCAATTAGACGCAAATCCATTGTATGCCAGTTGTAAGGCCGTTAATATCGTGAGGTAAAAGTGAGAGTCCAGCACAGCGCGGTTACCAAAGTTACCCTCGAACTTCAGAGGCGGCCCACGGCTGATGGGTGGGGCACGTGTGTTGTCGCGCTTTTCATGGTGCTGCTGGCATCCGCAGCGATGGCTGCCTCGAAGCCCCATGTTGTGACCCTGGGAAAGCCCACCCCGGTCAAGCTGTTCATCGGTCCATCGGATGATAAGACAATCGACGTCACGGTACGGCCGTTGTATGTCGACAGCAAGCTGAAGGAGTTCACCACCGGCGAGACCCATGACGTCACCGACCGGGAGTTCGTGGTGCGGCGCGCTTACCGCATCAACGACGCCCTGCCCGATGATGCGAAGCGGTCGCCAAAATGGCTGTGGGAGCGCGGCGGTTGGCTGCTGGTCGATCGCGCGTCGGGAAAGATCTCGCTGGCGAAGCTGCCGGATTTCGATCCGTTCTATTCGGAGGTGAGCTGGTACCGTGACTACGCGGCGTACTGCGGCGTCTCATCCAGTGGGGAGCGGGTGAATGCGGTCGTCGCCGAGATCGGCTCCAAGAAGGCGCTGTTTCGCAAGGAGCTGGGGAAGGTCAGCATGGGCGACGCTTCCGACAGTAACTGCTCAGCGCCGCACTGGGAGCGGCAGCCGGCGCGCGTGACATTCCTGCCCAAGGCCGGCGAGAAGTTTACCGTGAACGTCAGCGGGCGCTTTGCCGACGAGGCGCCGGACAACGATTCGGATGAGGAGTAGCGCGGCTTGAAGAGCTTTGACGAGCTGTTACACGATGCAGAACTGGCTCATGGGCACATCTGCGCGGGTCAGGTCCTCGGAGTGCGGCTGGCCATGCGCGGGCTGGAGCTGCTGGGTATCGACGATCCCCACGGTAAGGACCGCAAACGGCTGATCACCTTCGTCGAGATCGACCGCTGCGCGACCGATGCGGTTGCAGTGGTGACGGGATGCCGCCTGGGCAAGCGCGCGCTGAAGTTTCGCGACTGGGGCAAAGTCGCGGCGACGTTCGTCGATCTGGAGTCGGGGCGCGCCGTCCGCGTATGCGCGAAGGAGAGTTCCAAGGCTCTGGCGCGGCAGATGCATCCTGAGATTGAGAACAAGAACCAGCAGCAGATGCTGGCCTATCGCGAAATGCCGAATAGTGAGCTGTTCCGAGAGCAATGGGTGAAGGTCTCGCTGCCGCCGGAGGAACTGCCGGGTTACAAGGGCGAGCGTATCGTCTGCGCCGAATGCGGTGAAGGGATCAACTTCCAGCGCGAGGTACGGCGGGACGGGCGGATTCTGTGCCGTGGTTGCGCCGGCGAGCGATATTACGAAGAGGTTTGACTGTCGTCAGGCAGACTTATTTCGGCAGCTGCTGTGTTTGTGGAGTGTGCGCTCCGGCGGAAGTCGCAGGCGCGCTGAGATTCAAATCATGGCGACGATTGGACTCCGGTGAGCGCGGCGCAGCAGTTGTGGCCGGGGCGACGCTGTGATTGCCTGCTGTACCGCCGGTGCCCTGGTGCTTTGCCGGAGACGCGGGCCGGTGGAAGACAGTGTGGTCGCGCTCCTGATAACGCTGTGCGACAACGTGTGGAGCAAGCGACAGCGTTAGAGCGAACAGGACAAGGGGAGCGAGAGCGAGCCTGAACATAAATCCCGATCTACTGCGAATCTGCCTCTATTTTACGCTACTGCTTGTGCCCCATGGCGAAAAGGAAATCGTCCTCCTACAACTTTCGCCGGACACCCGCCGTTTTGGGAGAATTGGCCGGTCCAGACTTCTTGCCGCGGGAAGAGCGGCTGCCCGGCTTGCGCCTGGCTGGGAAATGATGCTCGAACTGTCGCAGGTCGACACGGCGTCCCTTGAAGCGCACGCCTTCGGCTTCCAGGAGGAAACGCTGCTCCATGGCCGCCTCTCCGCGTAATGAAATGCGGCCGCCGGAGCCGAGGATCCGCTGCCAGGGCAGGCCTCCGACCTGATTGAGGACGCGGCTCACATGGCGGGAGCAGCGCGGGTAGCCGGCGGCTTTGGCGATGGCGCCGTACGTGCTGACGCGGCCACGGGGAACTTTGCGAATCGCCGCTGCGACGGCGGAAACCAGCGGCGTCCTGGGTTCGGGTGACATCATCCGGTGTCGCATTACGATATCATTTTGAACGATGACGGAATCCGTGCGCGACCCGGTGACCCGCTTCTCCGACCGGGTGGAAGATTATGCGAAGTATCGTCCCCGCTACTCCCACGATGTGGTAGATGCCCTGAAAGAGAGCTGCGGCTTGACTCCCCAGCATTTGCTTGCCGATGTGGGGTGCGGTACGGGGCTGTTGGCGGAGATGTTCCTCCACAATGGCAACCAGGTGATCGGCATTGAGCCGAACCGTGAAATGCGGGTGGCCGGCGAAAAGCTTCTTGCCGGCTATGAAAAGTTCCGCATGGTGGACGGCTCGGCCGAAGACACAACTCTGCCGCCCGCAAGTGTGGATTTCGTGCTGGCCGGACAGGCGTTCCACTGGTTCCGGCCGGCGGAAGCGCGCAAGGAGTTTGCGCGGATCCTGAAGCCGGGCGGATGGGCGGCGCTCATTTGGCACGACCGCGACACCAAATCGGCGCCCTTTCTGCGCGCGTACGACAACTTTGTTCGACAATATGCCACCGATTACGAGCAGGTCACGCACAAATACCTTGCCAGCTATGAGGTGTTGCAGAGCTTCTTCGCGCCTAACGACATGAGGCTCATCAAGCAGCACAATCGGCAGCAGCTGGACTTCGATGGACTGCGTGGGCGGCTACTCTCGTCGTCGTACATTCCCAAGTCCGGCGAGAAGTTTGAAGCCATGATGCGCGCGTTGCCCGACCTGTTCTCCCAGCATGAAGGCGACGGCAAAGTCGTGCTGGAATACGACACAAAGATCTACTGCGGACATCTGGACCAATGAACGCGATGGCGCGCCGTCACTCCGCGGACAGCGGGCTGGGCGCGCGCAACCGTAATACGCGACCCGGCCTAGGACACCGACATCTATAATGATTGAGTTAGCTGCTGGGCCGGACGGTCGCTGTGGGCGCAAGCTCGCAGAGGAAAGTCCGAACTCCACAGAGCGGTGTGCCGGATAACGTCCGGGCGGCGGTTCTTAAAGGGCCGCTGACGGAAAGTGCCACAGAAAACATACCGCCCCGCCTGACCACCCCAGCGCACAACGGCAAAGCCCGATTGCGAGGATGAAAGTCGAGTCTCCCGCAGCGGCTGAAGCCGTGCCCTTTCAAAGAACTTGTGCGTTGCGGTGGTCAGGCGGGGTAAGGGTGAAAAGGTGCGGTAAGAGCGCACCGCGCCGTCAGCAATGACGGTGGCAGGGCAAACCCCACACGGAGCAAGACCAAATAGGGGAGGACACCGCCGTTCTTTCGCTCCACGCCTCGCGCCTGGATCGGAAGAACGGCGGGGACGTGCCGGCTCGGTGCGTCACAACTTCCGGGTAGGTCGCTAGAGCCGCGCAGTAATGCGCGGCCCAGAGGAATGACCGTCCTGCCGCTCTTTGTTCTAATGGAATGGCCCACACATTCCATAAAGACGAAATGTGTGGGGCACCCGCCTCCATTGGAAGAAAGAGCGGCAGACAGAATTCGGCTTACAGGCCCAGCAGCTAAGAAAAGCAGTAATTAGCAATTAGCCATTAGCAACTAGCTGCAAGGTAGCGACTTCAGCTTGTGCTCTTCGCGCGCTGCCGCTACAGCCTGTGCCCAAACATCACGCCGCGCTTCGCCGAAACAGCCGATAAATGATCAGCAGAATAATCGCACCGACGACCGACATGATGAATCCGGCCGATTGACCTTCGTGGTACCAGCCGACTACCCTGCCGAGCCATCCTGCCAAAAGCGAACCGGCGATGCCCAGCAGCATGGTGACAATAATGCCGCCGGGATCCTTGCCAGGCATGATCAGCTTGGCAACGACGCCGATAACGAGCCCGATGAGCGCCATCCACAGGTAATGCATGGGAGCCTCCTTGCGGTTGTGAAGTTTGTCCTGGCCAGTTTGGTTGGAAGCGGCGCGTTGCGAAAGGGCCCGTAAAGCGGACGGAAAAGTCTAACGCTGTATCAGAGAAAAGCCAATATTGGAAAAAATGAAGGACGAGGGGGAGGTGTGCCTACCGCGCAACCCAGGTTGCTGTATCGGCTCCAACCTGACGAGGGTTGCGGCGCTGGCGTACTCGCCGCGGAGGATGGTTCTGGGCATCAAACGTCGCGCGACGCACGTCAAGTTCGCGCGAAGTGAGCACATGCGGTCCCGCAAAGCGAACGTCGGCAGTGGCTTGCGTTGAGGTTTGCAACCACACGCCCTCTACCTGCCCGTAGTTAATCGTGACCTTCAGGTCCTTGATCCAGAACGACGGGCTCTTCGCGGTTGTGCCTTCAATTTTGCGGATTGCGAAGCTGTCGGCATCAACCCACGCTTGCCCTTTCACCAGCTCCATCGCATTCCGTTTCGGCGAGAGCTCCAGCCGGTAGCAGTCGTGGCCGTCGAGAACGTCGCGGCCGAGAAGCTTGAAGTCGTAGTTCCTGGGCGTGATCTCTACCTGCTCGGAGCGGCCGGCCATCTCCTTCTCGTGATCGAGGACCTTGCGAACGATACCGGCGCCGCGATCATTCCCCTCAGACTTGACGATGCTGTAATCCTTCGCTGACGGTGGCAGGAAGTTGATTTCCGCTACGACCTCAGAACTGGGCTGCTGCGCCCCGGCCGGAGCGAGTTGGTATTCCCGCGTAACGCGGTAGGCGACGCTCTGCTGGCGCGACTCAGTTTCCGATTGCTGCATGCGGTTGAGGATCTGGTCGAGCGTGAGGTTACTGGATTGCGCCCAGCACGTCGGGAGCGACAGGCAGAAACAGGAGAGGATGAGTGCTGCTCGCGTTGGAGATAGAACTCGCATTGGTTCGGCCCTCGGAGATTCCTGCGCTCCTGTTCTGTTAGAAGCACGTCATCGACCAACTGATGTCCCGGAATTGTGGGTGGGAAATCACAAAGTTGGGTTGCGGGGCAACGCCAAGGGGATCGCAAGGACGGGCGATTTTCGTCCTAAGGTGTGAAAGTCTTGCAGATTGCGTTTGTGACGCCCTGAAGCAAAGCCGGGGACGAATTTACATGTGACAACACAGATTGGTCGATAGTTCCACGTGGAACATCACAAACACTCCTTCCAAGCAGCTGAAAAGAAAACACCAAGCTGACTTCTCTGGCGCTAAGGTGGCTGCGTCACTTTCGTTTAGCGACTTCGCCATAGACGGCCAGCATCCGGCGGACACTCGCCTCCCAGGAGAACTTTGCCGCCTGCTCAATGCCTCGCGCTTTCAGCCTCTCGCGAAGCGACTGGTCGAGCAGCACGCGATGTAAGGCTCGCATGATTTCGAACACGTTCTCCGGATTCACCATGACAGCGGCGTTGCCAACCACCTCCGGGACCGACGACGTGTTGCTGGTTACAACGGGCGTCGCATGCGCCATCGCCTCCAGCGGCGGCAGCCCGAAGCCTTCATAGAGAGACGGGAAGACGAAGATCTTCGCCTCGTCATAGAAAATTCGCAGCACATCGATCGGCACGAAGCCGAGGAAGCGCACATCGTTTTGCACTCCGCCCTTGACGCACGCGCGCCGCAGGTCGGGATGCTTCGACACCTCATCGCCGATGATGATCAGCTTCAGGTCTTCGAACTTCCCTTCCTTATTGAGCTCGCTCTTGAGCGCGGCGAACGCTTCGATGATCCGCACCACATTTTTGTGCGGGCTGATGCGCCCGGCGTAAAGCAGAAACGGCGTGTTCACCTGATAGCGCTCGGCGATGAACTGCCGCTCGACATCGCTGGCATGTCCCAGCCGGAAGCTGTCGTCGATGGCGTTGTAGATGACCTCGACCTTCTCCGGGCGAACATTGAACAGCCGCACCGTATCGGCTTTCGAGAAATTCGAAACCGCGAAGATCCGCGCCGCATGATGCAGCACGCGCTTGGTGAAGTGGAAGTGCAGTTGACGCTTCAGCGTCGACTGGCTGTTGACGCGATACATGTGGTCGAGCAGGTCGTGCACCGTTACGACGTAGGGACACGGTATGCCCTGCGGCTTCCAGAACAGATGCGGCACATGCAGCAGATCGCAGCGGTTCTCCTTTAGGATGCGATGCAGCTCAAGATAGCTCGCGACCGAGAGTTCGTTGGGTTGTCCGGGAACGGTGACGAAATTCGGCGGCAGCGGGCCGATATCGCCAATTTTGCCGCGCGGCCCGATGTTGTCGGGAATGCCGATGAGGAGGTATTCGTTCTCGTGATCCAGCCGCGCCAGCGTGCGAATGGCATTGCGGGTGTAAGTCCCCACACCAAACTCGGTGATGCGACGAATGTCGATGGCGACGCGCACAGATTAGTGTAAACCGGGCGGAATCGATTCTAGATGAGTGCCTCTCGTCGCCGAACCGATACCGGCGATGCGTATCGCCCGAAAATACCGGAACACTTCTTCATGCCCGCGGTAGTGTGATGATGGTGTAAACCGGCAATACCAGCAGCACAACCGCAACGATCGCCAGCGTCACGCGCACAGCTTGTATCTTGAAGCGCTGGCTGATGGCCATCAGCAGCAGTACCGTTGCCAGCAGCACGGTCACGCGAACGTATTGGTCGGCGCGGTGTCGCGCCGCCGTGCCTCGCTCGAACAGCTCCGACGATTCTTCGCTCAGCTTTGCGGCCTCGTCCATCTTGGCACTGTGGAACTCACCCATCAGTTGCGGACCTGCGGGCGCATTCGGATTGTGCAGTGGATCGGTTTTCTTCCAGGCTTCGAACGCCGGACGAAACTCTGGAAGGAAACGCCGCTCGAAGATGTCTGCCAGCCTTTGGTTCCCTTGGGCCTCTGCCGTCAACCACTGCGCTACTGTCGAGGCATTGTACAAACGCTCCTGATTTGCCGTCGTGGTCAGCCCCTCCGCTCGCACCCGCCGCTGGCTGGATTGCCCATAAAGTTCGGTCTGGTGTCCATCCCACAGCGCAGCCTGATAGCCGCTCCATGCCGTCGTGATCGCAACAATGGCCAGGACAATGGCCTCCATTATCTCCAGCACCTCTTGGGCAAGCGAGTGTCGTCCTTCTTTGTGTTCGCTGAGATGGTGGGCCATCTCGACGTTCGAGCCCCCGATTTCCGGCATCGATCAGTCTCCTTACCACAGCGTACAGGCTAGCACCGCAATCTTTCCCTTCTACTACCAACTTGCCGCGCCCGCCAACTCATAGAAGTACTAGTCTGACGCGCTCCAGTAACTTTTAATACGCATTCTGGATAACCAAAATACCTTCCGCCGAATCGTACCCGTGTCCCATTCCTCGACCTCCGCGGAGGCTGTTCCCATGTTGTCCCCGAAGAAGTTTTCTACTCTCCTTGCCACAATTAGCTTTTTGCTGTTACCCGCGTTAGGAGCCCAGAACAATTCGATCATGACGACCGGGACGGGCGGGAGCTCCGCCAATGCTGGGGACTACTTTACAGTTGCGCCCGCGGTTGCAGCCCCAGGGCAGTTCGTCAACTTCAGCTGGAGCATCCAGGACGCGCGGACCTTTGTCGTCACTCCCAGCCTGCTCGCCGAGGACCAGACCTCTCTTCCTCTCGTCGCCTCGCGCTATCCCCAGGTGGCGCCCGATGCCAGCACGCTTTACGAAGCAGTCGCTCTCGGCGGCCGATCGTCCGCGACATTGCGCGCGCCGCTCACCATCGTTCCAATTACGCTTACAGCGCCTGCCACGACGGTCGCCGCAGGCGGGCCGCTGGTGCTGCGCTTCACGGGCCCGAACAACGGCAGCCACTTTTTCTTGACCACCCTGCCGGAGAACTCCATCACTCCGCTCTATCCCGACTCGTGCAGTGGGACCACTTGCGTCGGCACCTACCTTACCGGACCGCTGGGCAGCAATAAGACATTCATGGTTGGCGCGACCGGGCCAATGCAGGGGCAAGGCTATTCGCAGCCCCTATCGGTTACAGTTCCGAATGGCATGACGCTCGCCTGCTCGGCGAGGCCGGTGGTCCCTGCACCGGGCGAACCCGTCACTATCTTCTGGAGCTCCACCAACGCCACGTCCGTCCGCATTAACCAGGGAGTAGGCGAAGTCACTCCGGCTGTGGCCGGCAGCGTCGTCGTTCATCCCACGCAAACCTCCACGTACACCTGCACCGCGAACGACGGCCGCGGCGATCAGCTCTCCAAGTCCGCGCGCGTGATCGTCAGCACCGGCGACGTTCACAATCTGAACCACATCGTCTTCTTACTGCAGGAAAACCGCGCCTTCGATAATTACTTCGGCAATCTCGCTTACTATCGCGTGAACATCGATCAAATCCCTGGCGCTCAGATGAGCGATGTGAATGATCTGCACAATCTGCCTTCCGGCTACACTCTGCAGAACCCGCAAGGCCAAAGCTTCCCGCCCTTCCATGAACGCACCGAGTGCATCGAGGGCTTAAATCCTCAGTGGAATGAGAGTCACCTGGACATGGACCTGGTTGGAGGCGACTGGATGCATCTCACCAGCAGCTCACAGTTCCTCATGGACAAGTTTCTTTTTACCACCGGCTTCAACCTGTACGATCCAACCGAAAGCCGGCCTCTGGGGTACTACGACTGGACCGATCTGCCCTTTTATTACGAGCTGGCAGCCCAGTTCAACACCAGCGATACGTTTTATTCGCCGCTGCCGGACGCAACCACAATCAACCGCTCCTACCTCTTCGCCGGCACTTCCTACGGGAACATCTTTCCTCCCCTGCCGAACAATTGGATGTGGCTACGGCCCACCATATTCCGTGTGCTTCAGACCGCCGGCATCTCCTGGCGTTATTACTACCAGGACAATAGTGTCTTCCTCGCGCAGTGGGCCGATTACAGTAATCCCCAGATTCAGGCCAACGTACGGAATATCCAGGAGTGGTACAACATCCTCGCCAGCGATGGCGCCGACTCACAACTTCCGCAGGTAGTCTTTATCGAGCGCGCCAGCGCCACCGGATACGACGAACATCCCGGCAACAACATCCAAACTGGAGCGGCACGGGTGCAGCAGATCCTGACACCGCTGCTCATCAGCACCGCGTGGCCCGACTCTGTTTTTATCCTCACCTACGATGAAGGCGGCGGCACCTACGATCAGCAACCGCCCATCCTGGTAACTCCGCCCGACGACAAAGTCCCCATGCCCCAGCAGAACCAGCCATACATTCGCGGACTCTTCAACGTCACCGGCTTTCGCCTTCCCAACATCATCGTGTCGCCGTGGTCGAAGGCCCACACCGTCTTTCATCAGCAGACCGACTACACCAGCATCTTGAAATTGATCGAGACGCGTTTCAGCCTCGCACCGCTCACTCATCGTGATCAGACGGCTGCCGACCTGACGGATCAGGCGAATGGGCCCTTCGACTTCAACACGCCGGAGATGCTGATCGTGCCGCCGTTGCCAACTCAGCCAACCAACGGCACGTGCAACTACAGCCTGGAAAGCTATCCGCAGTGATATAACAACGCGCTCCTAGTCGGGGCCCACTCATTCATTCAGTCCTTTCCCATGAGTGGAGAAAGGATCTATCCCTGCCTTGAGCCCGAAGAGCGACATTTGAGTTGCGGCGGGTCCCTCGACTTCGCTCGGGACAGGCCCCAGCCCGCGGTCAGCTTCCACTACAGACTTCCAGAGCCCCTTCAGGGCGACGCCCGGTGTTATCCTGAATCATCTTCTCCCTTCATGAGGCCCTAATCCTCCATGCCTGACCAGAATCCTTTCGATCCTCAACTCGACACCGAACCTAGCGAATCTTTCGGCGACCTGCTCTCGCAATACGAGCGCGAGCACGCGCGTCAACCAGAGCAACTGCAAGGCACCGTCGTCTCCATCACCGCCGACTCCGTCCTGCTCGACATCGGATACAAAACCGAAGGCATTCTCCCCCTCTCCGCCTTCCAGAACGAAGAGGTAAAACCCGGCGACCGATTCCCCGTCACGGTGAAAGGCCGCGATCCCGAAGGCTATTACGAACTCACGCGCTCCCGCGTCGCCCTGCCAAAAGACTGGAGCGCATTAGAGCGCGCCTTTGCCGAAAAGTCGACCATCATCGGCACGGTAACGGCGATGATCAAGGGCGGCTTCAGCGTCGACGTCGGCGTACGCGCCTTCATGCCTGCGTCGCGCAGCGGCGTGCGCGATACGGCTGAGATGGAGAAGCTCGTCGGCCAGGAAATCCGCTGCCGTATCACCAAGCTCGACTCCACCGAAGAGGATCTCGTCGTCGACCGCCGCGCCGTGCTGGAAGAGGAAGAGCGCTCGGCGAAGCAACGCCGCTATGCCGACCTCAAAGAAGGCGACATCGTCAACGGAAGCGTCCGCAACCTCGCCGACTACGGCGCCTTCGTCGATATCGGCGGTGTTGATGGCCTGCTGCACGTCGCCGACATCTCCTGGAGCCGCGTCAACAAGCCTTCCGATGTTCTGTCCATCGGCCAGGAAGTCGAAGTCAAGGTGCTGAAGCTTGACTCCGACAAGCAGCGTATTTCGCTCGGCCTTAAACAGCTGCAACCGCATCCCTGGGATTCGGTTGCCGGGAAGTACAAGACCGGCGAACGCGTTCGCGGCACCGTGACTCGCCTTGCCGACTTCGGTGCATTCGTCGAGCTAGAGCCGGGCGTCGAAGGCCTCATTCACATATCGGAGATGTCGTGGGCGAAGAAAGTCCGCAAGCCCAGCGACGTGGTCAAGGCCGGCGACACCGTGGAAGTCGTGATCCTTGGCGTGAATGTTGGCGAGCAGCGTCTCTCGCTCGGACTCAAGCAGGCGCTGGGGGATCCCTGGGCTGAAGTGCCACAGAAATTTCCGGTCGGCTCTGCCATTCAAGGCGCCATCACCAGCATCGCGAAATTCGGCGCCTTCGTTCAGGTCGCAGAGGGCGTCGAAGGCATGGTGCATGTCAGCGAGATCGATGCGGAAAAGCGAATCAACCATCCCCAGGATGTATTGAAGCTTGGCCAGGTCATCCAGGCTCAGGTAATCGGACTCGATCCCGGCCGCCGCCTCATGCGACTGAGCATGAAGCAACTGGTGCCCACCGGCCTCGACGAATACATCGCCGAGCACAAACGCGGCGATGTGATCACCGGCCGCGTGATCGAAGAGTCCGCCGGAAGCGCGCGCGTCCAACTGGGCGAAGGCATCCAGGCCACGTGCCGCCTTACCGAAATCCCTGCCCCACCGAAAGAGGACAAGAGCGCCACCAAGGCCGATCTGTCCTCGCTTACCTCGATGCTCCAGGCGCGCTGGAAAGGCGGCTCACCAACTGGAACGGCTACCAAGCCGGGGCCAATTCATACCGGCCAAATCCGCAGCTTCCGCATCGCCAGACTTGATCCCGACTCCAAGACAATTGAACTGGAGTTGGTTTAGTCCTCCGAGAGGAAGTGTCCGCCCAACCCCGGGTGGCCCACTCATTCCTTCTTTTCGAATGAGCGGAAGGAAGGGTATATACCTGGCACGGGTGAAGGGTGGCACCCCACGGTCCGAAGGAACGCCTCTCCGCTCACTTGCTCGCGCTCACCGCAGCCGGTTTCTCGTCCAGAACCTTGCTCATGATCCCTTCCAACGTCTTTACCTCCGCCCCAACTGGCTGCACCTGAATCTTCCGCCCCAACTCCATCCTCCGCTCTCGCGCATCCAACACCGGCCACTTCGGAGCTCCCGCCCCATTCGGATTGCCGCTCTTCGCAAACTGCACCCAATACGCGCGCATCGCCTCGCCGAGCTGCTCATCCGGCCCGCTCTCCGGCGCCAAGCCCAGACACAGCACCCGCAGCTCCAGCCCGTGATAGGCGCCAAGCTCGGCCCGCCTTCCCTTCTCGACAAACGTGAAGGAATACAGATACGCTTTCTGCTTGGCTCGCGTCATCGCCTGCGCCAGCGAATAGGCGCCATAGGCAAACGTATCGCTCTGCAATTTCAGATACGCCGGCCTGACCTCCGCATCCGTATTTGCCGGATACGCGCGAAGCTCCTCTTCCCAATACTTTCCTGTGTCCTCGCGCAAATACTTCTTGTAAGCGTCAACCGTCTGCGGCCCCGCGCGCCCAAATACCGTCGCCTCATCCGCATTGCTGCCGACAATCACAGGGACATGCATCTGCCTGCCTTCGGCAAAAATCTTCGCCGGCTGCTCGGGAACGACCCAGCCATCCACAATCGCATCGAAGTGCACGCGAGGGTCCTGCTTCCACGCGTTCAGAATCTGATCCGCAGACATGCTCCGCAACTTCTGCAGTCCGGCGGCATCATCGCCGGCGCCGAGGTCCGTCGCCAGAATCTCCCCTACGCCCTCACCCGTTCCCGAGATCCCGTTGAACGGAATCGGGATGCGGATGTCCTCGTTGTACGTGCTCTGGCACTCGCCACTCTCCATGATCGCGCCCTGAAATGATCCAGCGGCCAGTGGCGAAGCCATCAGCAGGCATGCGTCGACCGCTCCCGACGATTGCCCCATCACCGTCACACGATTCGGATCACCCCCGAATTCGGCGATGTTCTCCTTCACCCAGCGCAACGCCTGCAGCTGATCGAGCAGCCCGTAGTTCCCGGACGAATGATGCGGCGACTCCGCCGTCAGCGCCGGCAGCGCCAGGAATCCGAACGGCCCCAAGCGATAGTTCGCGCTCACCACTACCACACCCAGATTTGCCAGCACTCCCACCGGCGTCATCTGGCTGTAACCCATCGTGTTGGCTCCGCCGTGGAAGTAAACCAGCACCGGCAGCTTCGCATTGGCCCCGAGTTGCGGCGTCCACACGTTCAGGAACAGGCAGTCTTCACTTGTGGGAAGGTTTTGAAACCAGCTCGCCGGAAGCTGCGGACAAGGCGCCCCAAACTCCGTCGCCTGCCGCGTACCGCTCCACTTGCCCGCCGGCTGCGGCGGCTTCCAGCGCAGCTCCCCCACCGGCGGAGCGGCATAAGGAATCCCGCGAAATTCCGCGCCGCGCTGATCGCTTCCAAAGCGTAGCCCCGCAACCGCCCCGCTCTTCAGCTTCACCATCGGCGCCGAATCCTTCTGACCACCGAAGGCAGAGCTAACCACGCAAATCAGAAACACCCCTAGCGGAACCATCTTTGCTCGCATCTCACACCCCAGAACGTACCTTGACCCACTACGACGGATTCGCCCGCACGTACTCCGCGCGATAGACCAGCTTCCAGCTCGCGCCGCTGTCCGTCGACTTCTCCCACGACTCCTCAACTTTATTCGCTCCCTGCCGCGCCACCTTCAGCCGATTAAGAACGGTCTCCCCGTTCGGCCCGCGGCTCGGCCCATCAAACTCCGCCGTCCCAGACGTCACCTTGCCCTGCGTAAAGACGTGCACCCGCCCTTCATTGTCTACGAACATTCCATACCAGTTCTTGTCATCCGGACTATACGCAAACGTCTTTTCCGTCACATGTCCCTTTCCGCTATCCCAGTGCTCGACGAACACGCATTTGTCGAATGACAGCGACACCTTGCTGCTGGCTGTGACACCACCGGAAGCTCCGGAGTCGATCATGCTCCAGGAGCCCAGCCAGTAATCCAGCTGGCGAGTCTCAAGATCGGCGGCGCACGTACCCGGTCCCGTCGCCGCAAATGCGCTCGCCATCAAAACCAGCCAGCTTGCGATAACGGCAAGCACAAAACTCTTTCTCGATGAAATTCCTCTTTCCTTCATGACTGATCTCCTATTGCTGAATTGCCATGCTCTGCGGCCGTTGTGCGTGGAACCGAAATGCACGAGAATTCTTCTCCACTTCCACATCTTCGAACCCCGCCGCCACCAACCGTGCTCCTACTGTCCCCGGATCCACCGGCACCAGCGTGTCGCCGATATGGATCACACGCATCATCCAACTTTGCAAACTGTCGCTCCCCACGAACACCCCGCCAGGCCGTAGCACTCGCCACACCTGCCGGAAGAGCCGGTCCTGCAACTCCGGCGACGGCACGTGATGCAGCATGGTGAACGAGACAACTGCGGAGAACTGGGCGTCGGGAAATGGCAAGGCCGTCGCATCGCCCGCAACCACTCGCACGTTGCCGCCCCACAGCCGCGCCTCCAATGACAACGCCGTCGCGGGATCAACCTCAACCGCCGTCAACCGCGCCACTCTCTGCCGCAGCACATCCGTCGCCAGCCCCGGCCCGGGCCCCAGCTCCAGCACTTCATCGCCCAGCTCGGCCATCGCAAGCACCCACGGCACCCGCTGCTCGATGGTCTTTCGCCAATACGCCGAGCGGCACAGCCACTGATGTAAACGGTTCACGTCTCCTCACCCGAAATGCTGCAATGAACCGACTCTACGCATTGCGCACATTGCGTACTTCCGATATTGTGTCAATCAATGTCGCAAAAGCGACAACCCGTTTTTGAGCCGCTGCGCGACCGCCGCTCGCACATCGCGACCCTCACTCACGACTACTCCGCCGGACACTTCATCCCGGCCCACTTTCACGATCGCGATCAACTCGTCTATGCCTCGCGCGGCGTCATGACCGTCCGCACCAGCGCCGGCACCTGGGTCGTGCCGACGCATCGCGCCGTCTGGATTCCGGCAGCCGTTCCCCACACCATCACCATGTCCGGGATGGTCGCCATGCGAACCCTGTACCTGAAACCGAAGCTGGCGCGAACCTTGCCGCGTGGCTGCTGCGTCGTCAATGTCTCTCCGCTGCTGCGGGAACTCATCCTGTACGCCTGTAATTTCCGCGTGCTGAACAAGTCGTCCGCGCGCCAGCGCCACCTCATCGACCTCATCCTCGACCAACTCGAAGCGATACCGATGGTGCCGCTGCAACTTCCGCATCTTTCCGATCAGCGAGCCGTTCGCGTCGCAGAGGTGTTGCTGGCGGACGCCGGCAACGCCCGCACCCTCGCCCAGCTTTGCAAAACGACGGGCGCCAGCAAGCGCACGATCGAAAGATTGTTCCAGCTGGAAGCAGGAATGACCTTCGGCAAGTGGCGGCAGCAACTGCGACTGATGCACGCCGTGCGCCTTCTCGCCGATGGTGCCAAAGTCACGCACGCCGCTCTCGAAGCCGGCTACAGCACGCCTAGCGCTTTCATTTCCGCCTTTCGCAAGACCCTGGGAACAACGCCGACGCTGTACTTCAAGCCGACAGCCCGAAGCAAATAGCCGCGCTTCACCTCGCATCTGGCGAGGCCCGGCTGCCGCCCGCCCCAATCTGACTCCCGCAGCCTTTTGAGGCTCTATACTGCCTGAGGGCTCAATGAACACCTCACAACTGGAGGACTGGTGGTCCGTTTCCTATCTTTCTTCTCGATCGCAATACTCTCAACCGTGACCGCAACCGCACAAACCCAAACCGCCCGAGCCGACGCAAAACAAACCTCGCCTTCGCCCAGGAGCTGGATCGAGGTCAGCAACGGCTATGCCCGCATGCTGACCGACGTCACCTTCCAGTTCCATCCCGAAGCCGGATCGCAGCAGGGCCTCAGCCAGTACGACACGAAAGCCGCGCAGCCCACACTCGCCAACGAAGACCGCGAACGGGAGGAGACCAGGGGAGTCGTCGCCAAACTGAAGGCGGCGCTGGCGGAAAAGCAGCAGAAGGAGGTCGCCGAAGACCTCGAAATCATGATCAACAAGGTCGAGCTCTCGCTGAAGCTGCAGCAGTTCCAGCGCGACCATGATGTGCCCTTCCTCAACGCCAGCGGCATGGTCTTCGGGGGCATGCACATCCTGCTCGACGTCCAGACGCCCGACGAGCGCCGCCCTGCCGCAGTCGTCCGCATCCGCGAGTACGCCGGACTCGAACCCGGCTACACCGCCATCACCGAGATCCTGAAGCAGCGCATCCGCGAGCAGATGGCCAAGGCCGGTGTGCAGTATCCGGCACGCATGGAAATCGAAACCGAGATGTCGCGCAATTCCAACTATGTCGACGGTATCGCCTCGCTGATGGAAAAGTACAAGCTCACCGGTTGGCAGGAGCCCTACACCACGCTCAAGAAGCAGCTTGCCGACTACGACGAGTGGGTGCGCACCAATGTTCTGCCGAAGGCACGCACCGACTTCCGCCTCCAGCCGGAGGAATACGCATTAGGACTGCAGAACTATGGCATCGATATTCTGCCCGACCAGGTCGCCACGATGGCGCACGATGCTTTCACCGAAATTCAGGGCGAAATGAAGAGTATCGCGGCGCAGATTGCCAAGCAGCGCAACCTGCCCTCGAGCGACTATCGCGACGTCCTGCGCGAACTCAAGAAGCAGCAACTCGTAGGCGACGCCATACTTCCCTTCTACGAGAACCGTCTGAAGCAGATCGAAGAGATCATCGTCAAACAGCAGATCGTCACCCTGCCCGATCGCCCGGCGCAGATCCGCATCGCAACGGCCGCCGAGACTGCGCAGCAGCCGGCGCCGCACATGCAGTCGCCGCCCCTGCTTCATAACACCGGACAGCGAGGCGCCTTCATCTTGCCGCTGAACATCCCCGCTGGGCCGGGACAGCCGCCGTCGGAAAAATACGACGACTTCACCTTCGACGCCGCCGCCTGGACGCTGACCGCGCACGAGGCGCGTCCCGGACACGAGCTGCAATTCGACTCGATGCTTGAGCACGGTGTCTCGATAGCCCGCGCTCGCTATGCCTTCAACAGCACCAATGTCGAAGGCTGGGGATTGTACGCGGAATACCTCATCAAGCCTTACATGCCGCTGGAAGGCCAGCTGGTGTCGCTGGACTATCGCTTACTGCGCGCGGCACGGGCATTTCTCGACCCCGAGCTGCAGTCCGGCAAGATCACCACTGCTGAGGCGTTTCGCGTATTGCAGGATGATGTCGTCTCTTCGCACGCCTTCGCAGAAGAAGAGGTGGAACGCTATACTTACCGCGCCCCCGGCCAGGCCAACAGCTACTTCTACGGCTACACCAAGCTCATCGCATTACGCGAAGACACAGAGAAGGCGCTGTCGGCGAAAGGAGCCAAGTTCGATCAGAAGAAGTTCCACGACTTCATTCTGGCGCAGGGTTTGCTGCCTCCCGACCTGATGCGAAAAGCTGTGATGGAGGAGTTCGTACCCGCGCAGAAGGAGCAGGCGCGCTGAAGCGGTGGCTATCATCTTCCGTCTCGCTGCGCGAGACTCGGACGTAGGCAACGGGAAGGATTTTAGCGCAACGGGCCAACCACAGATCCCTCGGCTTCGCTCGGGATGACAACTCAAAATCAGCTGAAGCATGTCGGCGGATGACAATCAGAGGCGAATAGCGAAGGGCGAACGGCGAATCGCGTTCTTCACACCTGCGCCACTTTCACCTCTGCGCTGCTGCGTCTTCCGGCGGGAGCCGGAACCATCGGCAATCTCAGCTCAACTTCCAGCCCATGCGGGGAGACATTCTTCGCCGAGACGCTGCCGCCGTGCACGGCAACGGCGTTACGAACGATCGCCAGCCCCAGACCCATGCCGCCGGTATTCGTACCGCGAGAATCGTCGACGCGATAGAACGGCTTGAAGAGCAGCGGCAACGCCTTGTCGGGAACACCCGGTCCATTGTCGCAAACGGTGATCACAGCCGCCCCGTTCGCCTTCTCAAGCTGCACGTCAATTTTGCCGCTGGGTCCGGAATAGAAGATCGCATTGCGTACGACGTTCTCGATAGCACTGCGCAACAGGCCGGCATCGCCATTCACCTTAACCTCACTGGCGCCCAGGTACTTAACCTCCGCTCCAATAGCCGCGGCCTCGAATTTCGCATCGTCCAAAACGTCATCCATCAACTCGTTGAGCGCGAGCTGCTCGAACTTCGGCTTCTGCTGCCCGCTCTCCAGACGCGCTACTTCCAGAATGCGTTCCAGCATGGAGTCGAGCTGCACCGTGTCCTGCTCGATGCGGTCGAGCATCTCGGCCCGCTCCTGATCGCCAGCGCCACGCGCCAGGGCAAGTGCCAGCCGGATGCGCGCGATGGGCGAGCGCAGCTCATGCGAGACGCCGCTCAGCAGATTGCGTTCGCTTTGAATCTGGTTGCGCAGCTCGCCCGCCATGGTGTCGAAATCGCGCACCAGGTCCGCAATTTCGTCATGGCGATTGCCCAGGTTTTCGCCCGCGCGAATATCGAGATTGCCGCGCGCTAGCTCGTGTGTCGCGTCGCGCATGCGCTCGATGGGCTTCGTCAGGTAATGCGCAATGAGAAGGCAGATGATAAAGGAGAACACCGTCCCCAACTTCAATGTCCACAGCAAGTCGCCGGGAATGCGCTCGCGCAGCGGCGGCGGGGTAAGCTCGGCGATCAGCAGATACTGTCCACGCCCGGTAGTAACACGGCTGGCGAGGACATTGGCCTCGTAGGAGTGGTACAGGCCCTCTTTCTTTTCCGCGGCGGCTGCCCCGCGCAGAATGTTATCGGGAACTGCGCGGCCGGTAAGTTCCTGACCGCCTGCATCCACCAGCCAGAATTGCGAGCGGTGCGGCAACGAGAGGCTGTTCAGCAGATCCGACAACCCGGCCGATCCCTGCTGCTCATAACGCTCCGCCGCCAGCGAGGCCAGCACCGGCATCTCGCGTCGCTCCGGCTGGATCCACCAGGGATGCTCGGAGGAAATCCGGTAGTGCACACGCAGGTACAGCGCCCCGAGCAGAAGCGCCTGTGCTACCCAGAATGGCAGAAAGATTTTCCAGACGAGGCGGCGGTTCATACCCGGCTCTTCTCCGGCGTTTCCGCTGCCAGGAAGTAGCCGACACCGCGTATGGGTCGGATCAGATCGTCGGCGCTGGGGCAACCGCCCAGCTTCTTGCGCAGCCGGCTGACGTGCACGTCGACACTGCGATCGAAGGTATTCAAGGGGCGGCCGAGTGCCACTTCGGCAATCTGCTCGCGCGTTACCACGCTGCCGGCATGCCGCAGCAGCAACTCCAGGACGTTGAATTCCACGGAAGTCAAATCGACCGCTGTATCGCGGCAAGTGACAGAGCGAGTGCTTAGCGACATGTGAATGTCGCCCACAGCCAGTGTCTCTTCGTGGTCCCCAAGCGCGACCGGCGCGGATTCCCGCGTGCGCCTGAATATGGCGCGGATTCTCGCCACCAGCTCGCGCGGGTCGAAGGGCTTCGCCAGATAGTCGTCCGCCCCGATCTCCAGCCCAAGGATGCGGTCCACGGCTTCGCCCCGGGCGGTCAGCAACAGCACCGGTACGCTGGACTGCTGCCGCAGCGCCTTCAAAAGCTCGAACCCCGAGCCACCCGGCAGCATCACATCCAGAATAACGAGTTCATGCTCACTGGAGAGGGCCGCATTTAGCCCCGAGGCGTGATCATAGGCGGCGTCGACGCGGAACCCCTCACCTTCCAGGAAGCGTTTCAGCAGGTTGACCAGTGATTGGTCGTCGTCGACGATGAGCAGGCGATTCACCGGATTTATTTTGCCTTTTCCGCGGCGCGGCTGCGGTGAAGAATTGTTTCGAGATGTGTTGTCGGCCTTCACACTTCTTAACCTTCCTTCACTCACTCTTAACTGCGGTAAGGCACCCCATCCGGTCTAATAATATTGATCTAATAGTACTGCAAGCGGCGCGCCCAATTGCAGTTACGAAGATTGGACGAGCTGCGATAACGCTTCGGCGTGGCGCACGTCGGTAGGGCAGGCTCCTTGCTTTGTTGCCTGCCTCACAGGGAAGAAATCACCACGGAAGCACGGAAATCACGCAAGGGATTTTTTCCTGAAGAGAATTCGGTGCATTCCGTGTTTCCGTGGTGAACCAGATATTCCGAGGAGGAGTTCGTGAAGACAGGGGCATCAGTTTGCCTGGACAGGCGGAAAGGAACGGCCTTCCGGGGAGCATGCCTGATATTTCTAGTCGCGCTCGCCATCTGTGCCGTTCTGGCGGGCTGCAGCGGTTCGCAATCGGCAAAGAGCGCCAAAGCCAGCGGTCCGCCGCCCGCAATTCCCGTGGGAGTAGCTAACGTAAATCAGGGCAACTTCAACGTGTATCTCACCGGGCTAGGCTCGGTGCAGGCCTTTAATACCGTCTCCATAAAAACCCGTATCGACGGCCAGATCATGCAGGTGAACTTCCGCGAGGGCCAGGACGTAAAGACGGGTGAACTGCTGATCGTGATTGATCCGCGGCCCTACCAGGTCGCACTTGACCAGGCGAAGGCGAACCTGGCGAAGGACGAAGCCCAGCTCACCAACGCTAAAGCGCAATACGAGCGCAACAAAGTTCTCTATGAGCAGGGTGTAATTGCCAAACAAGATCTCGACACGCTGGAAGCCTCCTTCGGAACCTATGAAGGTACTATTGCTGCCGACAAGGCGGCCATCAGCAGTGCGCAGCTGAACCTCACTTACTGCTACATCAAAGCGCCGGTGGACGGACGCGTCGGTCTGCGCCAGGTTGATCCGGGTAACTACGTCACCGCGGCAAGCGGCACGCCGATGATCGTGATCACCCAGCTGCATCCGATTGCCGTAATCTTCACGCTTCCTGAAGATCAGCTGCAGCAGGTAGCGCAGCGCATGCGTCAGGGAACGCTGGAGGTCGACGCCTACAGCCGCGACGACCAGACAAAACTTGCAACCGGCAAGCTGCTGACCATCAACAACCAGATCGACCAGACCACCGGAACGGTGCAGCTGAAGGCCATCTTCGACAACGTGGACAACGAGCTCTGGCCGAATCAATTCGTCAACGCGCATCTGCTGTTGGAGACGCGCAAGGACGCTATCACCGCGCCCGCCAGCGCCATCCAGCGCGGACCGGAAGGGACCTTCACTTACGTAGTCGACAGCAGCAACACGGTGCAGATGCGGCCTGTGCAGGTTGCGCTCACCCAGGGCAATACCGTGGTGATCGCCTCCGGCGTCCAGGGCGGCGACCGCGTCGTCACCGACGGGCAGGAGAAATTACAGGCAGGCATGAAGGTCGCTCCCCAGGCGCCCGCGCGGCGTAATAACGGAGTGGCGCCCGGCAGTATTGGATCGCAGACATGAGTATTTCGCGGCCGTTCATTCTTCGGCCCATCGCGACCTCGCTGTTGATGGTGGGACTGCTGCTGGTAGGCATCGTGGCTTACCGGCAGTTGCCGATTTCCGCCCTGCCGCAAGTCGACTACCCGACCATCCAGGTCGTCACCTTTTATCCCGGCGCCAGCCCCGACGTCACCGCGTCATCGATCACCGCGCCGCTCGAACGCCAGTTCGGCGAACTTCCCGGCCTCAGCCAGATGACCTCCAGCAGCTCCTTCGGAGCTTCGGTCGTCACGCTGCAATTTGATCTCAACGAAAACATCGATATCGCCGAGCAGGAAGTGCAGGCCGCGATCAACTCCGCGCAGACGTTCCTGCCGAACGAGCTGCCAACCCCGCCGATTTACAGCAAAGTCAATCCAGCCGACGCCCCGATCCTTACGCTGGCCATGACCTCCGACAGCATGCCGTTGCCGCAGGTGGAAGATCTGGCAGACACGACCTTCGCGCAGAAGATCTCGCAGCTGCCCGGCGTGGGACTGGTCAGCATCAGCGGTGGACAGAAGCCGGCGGTCCGCATCCTGGCAAACCCCACTGCGCTAGCCTCCTACGGCATGAGCCTGGAGCAGCTGCGCAATGTCATCGGCCAGGTCAACATCGATCAGGCCAAAGGACAACTGCAGGACAATCGCCAGTCGTTCACCATCGGCGCTAATGATCAACTGCTCGATCCGCAGGGCTATGCCGATACTATCGTCGCCTATAAGAACGGCAATCCGGTGCGCCTCTCCGACGTAGCGCAAGTGGTGATGGGCGCGGAGAACGCGAATCAGGCCGCGTGGATGAACACCACGCCGGCGGTGATTCTGAACATTCAGCGGCAGCCGGGCGCCAACATTATCAAGGTGGTCGACAGCATCAAGTTGCGCCTCGATCAGCTGAAGCGAACTTTGCCGGCCTCGGTCAAAGTTCAGGTGCTGACTGACCGCACCAGCACCATCCGCGCCAGCGTGAAGGACGTTGAGTTCGAGATGATGCTCACCATCGCGCTGGTCGTGATGGTGATCTTCCTCTTCCTGCGCACGCTCTCCGCGACAATCATCCCCAGCGTTACCGTGCCGCTGTCGATCGTCGGCACCTTCGGCGTGATGTACCTGCTGGGCTATTCGCTCGACAACCTCTCCCTGATGGCACTCACCATCTCGACTGGCTTCGTCGTCGACGACGCGATCGTGATGATCGAGAACATCGATCGCTTCATCGAAGAGGGCCACACGCCGCTGGAGGCCGCACTGCGCGGCGCTGGTCAGATCGGCTTCACCATCGTCTCGCTGACGGTCTCGCTCATCGCGGTGCTGATTCCGCTGCTCTTCATGGGCGATATCGTTGGCCGCCTCTTCCGCGAGTTCGCCGTAACGCTGGCCGTAACGATTCTGCTCTCGGCGGTCATCTCGCTGACCCTGACGCCGATGATGTGCTCGCTGCTCCTGCGGCAGAGAGACCAGGAGAAACACAGTAAGCTGTACGACTGGTCCGAGCGCGTCTTCAATAACACGATTGCGTTTTACGGCAGGACAGTGAAGTTTGTCCTCAATCACCAGACCGCAACCTTGCTGGTCACCATCGGCACGCTCATCGCCACCATCTATCTTTATATTGTCGTGCCGAAAGGATTCTTCCCCGTGCAGGATACGGGCGTGATCATGGGCATCTCGGACGCGCCGGAGAGCATTTCGTTCAAAGCCATGAGCGAGCGGCAGCAGGCATTGGCGGCCGCGATCCTGAAAGACAAAGATGTCGAGAGCCTGTCGTCGTTCATCGGCGTTGACGGCACCAACACCACGCCCAACAGCGGGCGCGTGCAAATCAATCTGAAGTCGCGCGATGAGCGTACCGACGACGTCACCACGATCATGAAACGCTTGCAGCAGGAGGTCGCGGGCGTGGAAGGTATCACGCTTTACATGCAGCCGGTGCAGGACCTCACGGTGGAAAACCGCGTCAGCCGCACGCAGTATCAGTTCACGCTGGAGGATGCCGACTCCAAGGAACTGCGGCAGTGGACCGCCAAGATGATGGACAAGCTGAAGACCTTGCCTGAGCTGCGCGACGTCGCCACCGACCAGCAGAATCAGGCGGCGCAGGCTTCACTCGTCATTGACCGCGACACCGCCATGCGCCTTGGTGTGACGGCGAGCGCGATCGACAACACGCTCTACGACGCTTTCGGACAGCGGCTGGTGTCGATCATGTTCACGCAGCTGAACCAGTATCACGTGGTGCTGGAGGTCGATCCCGCCTTCGCCGCCGATCCCGATTCGCTGAAAAGCATCTACGTTCCCGCCGGCGGCGGACAGAGCCCGGTATCGACCGGCAATACCTCGATTGTGGGAACGCCTATCAACACAACCAACAGCGCCAATCCCATGGCCGCCACTGCGAACCAGGTGCCGCTCAGCGCCATTGCGCATTGGGAGACGACGAACGGACCGCTGACCATCAATCACCAGGGCCAGTTCCCTGCCGTCACCATCTCGTTCAACCTGGGCAACGGCGCTTCGCTGGGCGATGCGGTGAAGGCGATTGAGCGTACCGCTGAGGAGATCGGCATGCCGGCCAGCATCCAGCTGGCTTTCCAGGGCACGGCGCGCGCCTTCCAGGCGTCGCTGGCGAACGAAGGCTGGCTGATTCTCGCTGCCATCGTGACGGTGTACATCGTACTGGGCGTGCTCTACGAGAGCTACATCCACCCGATCACGATTCTCTCGACGTTGCCCTCGGCCGGAGTGGGCGCGATTCTGGCACTTTCGCTCTTTCGCATGGACCTCAGCGTCATGGCCTTGATCGGCATCATTCTGTTGATCGGTATTGTGAAGAAGAACGCCATCATGATGATCGACTTCGCCCTTGAAGCCGAGCGCAAGGAAGGCAAGCCGCCGGTAGAAGCAATTTATGAGGCCTGCCTGCTGCGCTTCCGTCCCATCATGATGACGACGTTTGCGGCGTTGTTCGGCGCGGTGCCGCTGGCGCTGGGATCAGGCACAGGCTCCGAGTTGCGGCGTCCGCTGGGCATAACGATTGTCGGCGGCCTGCTGTTCAGTCAGGTGCTGACGCTGTACACGACGCCGGTGGTTTATCTGTGGTTCGACCGCCTGGCCCAGGCGTTGCGCAATTTGCGCTCGCCCAAGCCGGCGGAGGCGATTGGGGACTAAGTCGCCGTTCGCTATTCGCCATTCACTTTTCGCCAGAGTGGACGAGCGGTGATCTGGCGAAGCGCGAACGGCGAATAGCGAACAGCGATCCGTTATGAATGTCTCGGCTCCAGCCATCGCGCGGCCCGTCGCTACGACGCTGCTGACCATCGCCCTGCTCCTTGCAGGCGCGCTGGCCTACATGCAGCTGCCCGTGGCGCCGCTGCCGCAGATCGACTTCCCGGTGATCTCGGTCGGCGCGGCCCTGCCCGGCGCAAGTCCCGAGACGATGGCTTCGGCCGTAGCAACTCCGCTGGAGCGGCAGTTCGGGCGCATCGCCGGAATCAATCAGATGACCTCGTCGAGCCAGCTCGGCTCGACCGGCATCACCATGCAGTTCGACCTCGACCGCAACATCGACGCCGCGGCGCGCGATGTGCAAGCCGCCATCAATGCGGCCCGCGGTTACCTGCCGGCCAACCTGCCCAGCAACCCGACGTACCGCAAGATCAATCCGGCTGACTCGCCCGTCATCATCCTGGAGATGACCTCCCAGGCCTACACCCAGGACCAGATGTACGACGTCGCCGACTCGATCATGGGCCAGAAGCTCTCGCAGATCGAAGGTGTCGGCCAGGTGTTTGTCTGGGGATCGTCGCAGCCCGCGGTGCGCATCGAAGCCAATCCGCAGATGCTGAACAATATGGGCGTCGGGCTGGAAGCGGTTCGTTCGGCAGTTGCGGCGCAGAACGCCAACCAGGCCAAAGGTTCGCTCGATGACGGCACAACCATGTGGATGGTCCGTGCCAACGACCAACTTAAGAAGGCGAAGGACTACAAGAACCTTATCGTCGCCTACCGCAACGGCGCCCCCGTCCGCCTGAGCGAGGTTGCCGACGTGCAGGATTCCTATTCCAACGTCAACAACGCCGGAAGCTTCAACGGCAAGCCGAGCGTCCTGATCGTCATCTTCCGGCAGCCGGGCGCGAACATTATCGCCACCGCCGATCGCGTCATCGCAGCGCTGCCCTTTCTGAAAGCCTCGCTGCCCCCCGCCATCCATCTGGAGATCGGCCTCGACCGCACGACCACCGTCCGCGCCTCGGTCAGCGACGTTCAGCGGACGCTGATCATCTCGGTGATTCTGGTTGTGCTGGTCGTCTTCATCTTCCTGCGCGAGGTACGCGCCACACTTATTCCCAGCGTCGCCGTGCCGCTGGCCATCGTCGGCACCTTTGGCGTGATGTACCTTTGCGGCTACTCGCTGAACAACCTCTCGCTGATGGCGCTGACCATCTCTACCGGCTTCGTCGTTGATGACGCAATTGTGGTGCTGGAAAACGTAATGCGCCACGTGGAAGCCGGCATGAAGCCGTATCAGGCAGCGCTGGTAGGCGCTCGCGAAATCGGCTTTACCGTCGTGTCCATGAGCACCTCGCTGGTCGCCGTATTCATCCCCATTCTGCTGATGGGCGGCATCGTCGGCCGGCTCTTCCACGAGTTCGCGGTCACGCTGAGCGCGGCCATCGCCGTGTCGCTTGTGGTCTCGCTGACCACGACTCCGATGCTTTGCGCTCGCTTCCTCAAAGCGCACGATCCCAGGGGTCACGGCAGCTTGTATCGCATGAGCGAGCGCGGCTTCTATTGGCTGAATCGCGGTTACAGAATCTCGCTCGGCTGGGTGCTGCGCCACAAACTACTCATTCTCATAGTTGCCATTCTCATGCTCGTCTTGAACGTCGTCCTGTACATCATGGTGCCCAAGGGCTTTTTCCCGCAGCAGGACACGGGACGCCTTGCCGGCATGGTGATGGGTGATCAGGATGTCTCCTTCGAGGCCATGAAGAACAAGACCAACGAGCTGATCAGCATCGTGCAGAAGGATCCCGCGGTTGAGAACGTGCTGGCCTTCGTCGGCGGCAACGGCGCGCAGAACCAGGGTCGCGTCTTCGTTGTGCTCAAGCCGCTGGCGCAGCGCAAGGTCGGCGCCGACCAGGTCATCGCGCGCCTGCGTCCCAAGCTCTCGCACATTCCGGGAGCGACGCTGTTCCTGCAATCCGTTCAGGACCTCCAGATCGGCGGGCGCATGTCGAACGCGCAGTATCAGTACACGCTGTCGGGCGAAAACCTCAACGAGTTATACGAGTGGGCGCCGAAGTTGATGGCGGAATTGAAAAAGATTCCGCAACTGAAGGACCTCAACAGCGACCAGCAGATCAGCGGCCTCGAAGCCAATGTGGTAATCGACCGCGACACTGCTGCGCGCCTTGGGGTTACCCCGAAACAAATCGACGCCGTGCTTTACGACGCCTTCGGTCAGGAACAAATTTCAACCATCTACCAGACGCTCAACCAGTACCATGTCGTGCTGGAAGTCGATCCCAAGTACCAGCTCACGCCCGACGCGCTGAAGAGCGTGTACGTCATCACCGGCTCGGGTGCGCAGGTGCCGCTGTCATCCTTCGCCCACTTCGCGCCGGCCAACACGTCGCTGTCCGTCAACCACCAGGGACAATTCCCTTCGGTGACACTGTCGTTCAATCTCGCGCCCGGCGGCGACCTCGGGACGGCAACCCGTGCTATTGAGCAAGCGGAGCTTGCCATGCGGATGCCCGCGTCGATTCACGGCAGCTTCCAGGGCACGGCCGCGGCCTTCAAAGACTCGCTCTCGTCTGAGCCAATACTGATCCTGGCCGCGCTGGTTGCGGTCTACATCGTGCTCGGCATGCTTTACGAGAGCTACATCCACCCGATCACGATTCTCTCGACGCTGCCTTCCGCGGGTACGGGCGCGCTGCTCGCGCTCATGCTCTTCCACATGCAACTCGACGTCATAGGGCTGATCGGCATCATCCTGCTCATCGGCATCGTGAAGAAGAACGCAATCATGATGATCGACTTCGCAGTGGAAGTGGAGCGCACGGGCAAGAGCGCGGAAGAGTCGATTTACGAAGCCGGCCTGGTCCGCTTCCGTCCCATCATGATGACTACCATGGCTGCGATGCTGGGTGCATTGCCCCTGGCTCTCGGCCACGGTGTCGGCTCCGAGATCCGCCGTCCGCTGGGCGTCGCGATTGTCGGCGGCCTGATCGTCAGCCAGGCGCTCACGCTCTACACCACGCCCGTCGTTTACTTGTACATGGACCACCTGAAGGATTGGGTGGTGAACCACCTGCCGTGGCGCAAGAAGAAAGTTCAGCAGCGCGAAGAAGTGCCCGTGTTTGCCGATTGATCTTAGGGTTGAGTAAACCTCGCAAACCGACGATACTTCCTCCTTGACTCCCTCACACCACTGGCTACGCCGCGTCCCACGCTTCTACTGGCTTGCGGCGATTGTGCTCCTTGCTGTCGGCATTTGGAGCGCTGTCAGCGACACGCTCCTCGCCAAACAAGGCGGCGACGGCCAGATCGATTACCTCCCGAGCCGCGTCTTCTCCGCCGAAATGTTTCGCTCGGGCGCGCTTCCACTGTGGAACCCGCACATCTTCAGCGGGCTGACGCACGTCGCCATCGTGCAAACCGCGCCGTTTTATCCGCTGAACATCATCCTCTACGTTCTGCTGCCATCGACTGTCGCGTTCAACGTCTCGATGATCCTCCACGTGCTGCTGCTGCTCGGCTTCTCGCACGCGTACTTCCGCCAGCTCACTAATCGCGAGGAAGCAGCATGGCTCGGCGCTGTGGCGTTCACCTTCAGCGGATTTCTTCTGCTCCACATCGAAGCCATCGGGATGTTTAACTCCGCCGCGTGGATCGCGCCGCTCTTCTATTGTGTCGAGAAGTGGGTTCGCACGCGGGAGTGGCGCTTCTGCGCGTGGGGTGGCGTTTGTCTGGCCATGCAACTGCTAGCAGGCTGGCCGCAGATGGTGCTGCTCAGCGCAATCTATGTGGCGATCTATTTCCTAACGGCCATGCGCGAACAGCCAAGGCGCCTGCAGATGCTCGCGGGATTGTTCGTTATGGGCCTGCTGAGCGCGGGTCTCGGCGCAATCGAAGTCCTGCCGACGATGGAGTTCAAGCCATACTCCAATCTCGCCGTCCTCACCTACAATCACTTCCTCTCGAACTCGGTTGCGCCGCAGACGCTCGTCACGCTGCTCTTTCCCTATCTGCTTGGCGCCGACTACGTCACGCATCACACCGTCCCGTGGCTCGGCCCGGCGCAGATGGCGGTCACCGCCTCCTACATGGGAATCCTTCCCTTAATGCTGGCGGTTGGCGCGCTGGCGTTCTGGCGCACATCAGGGCACGTGCGATTTGCCGTCTCTTCGGCGGTGATTGCAGTGTTCCTCTCGTGTGCGGGATTCACGCCAATTGCTCCGCTGCTCTACCGCCTGCCGGCTTATAACTTCTTCCGCGATCACCGCGTCAATCTGATCTTCCTGGCCTTTGCTGTCGCCACCCTTGCGGCGTATCTTGCCGGACATCTGAATGAGCTCTCACCGCCGCTTCGAGCGCGACTCGCCCGCGCCGTTCCACTTGGATTTGTGACCCTGGCCGCGCTCCTGCTGATCTGTATCCGCGCGATCGTCGGCTCGACCAACCAGCGCATTGCTCCGCTTCATCCGCAGTGGCTGTGGCGGCTGCATCAGTCGATGCACTTCGCCAACCGCGACATGATTATCGCGTGGCTGACAATCCTGCTCGCCGGCATCCTTTTCTGGCGCTGGATGAAAAATCCGGGCAGCATGGTTATCGCGCGTCTCACGATCGTCTTCGTCGTCGCCGACCTGCTCTGGTTCGGCCTCACCGACCAACCACACTTCTCGCGCGGCCATGCGAACGCAGCCGAGCAGACGACTTACGAAACCGTCGAGCACGTCGCAACAGGCCAGCCCTTCCGCACTATGTCATTGGCGCGCGACGGCGCATTCATCAGCCCCAACCTTAACGAAATCGCCGGCGTGGACGACATCTACGGCTACAGCGCTCTGTTGCCGAGGCAGTACGCCGATCTGCTTCCGGTCAGCGTCTTCGAGCTGCCGCACTGGCGCGAGCTGATGGCCAACAACACAATTCTGTCGCTGCTGAACACGCGCTTCATCCTGGCCAGCCGCGACGAAGCGAAGGCGATTGACGAGAGATTTATCGGCAGCGCGTCAAAAACACAACCGACTGCGCCGGAAACTGCCCCTGCCGAAAGCATCTTGAATACGAATGGCTGGACGCTGCTCAACCCAGGACAGCAATTTGACCTTCGTAATCCCTTCGAGTGCGGTGACCCGCCGTGCGGCATGCAGCAGGCCGGCCTTACTCTGCGGAAGAACAGCGTCTACGAGCTGCGCTTCACGGTCGTGGCCGGGAGCAAGATCGCCGACCTCAATGTGATCATCGCCCGGCATAATTGGTGGCAAGCGCTGCAGTCATTTACGGTCGCCAATGTTCAGCTGTCCCGCAGCCCCACTCTGTACACGAACATCTACATCGCAAAAGCGGAAGACGAGCTGGTGGACTTACGGTTTTCTACGGACAATCCGGCGGCGGTGCATGTGTCGGACGTCTCGCTGTCGCGCGTCAAGGACTTGCCTTCAGGCGAGTATCGCAAAATTGCCGATCACGACGGCATCGCCGTGATCGAAAACACGAAGGCCCTGGCGCGGGCCTTCTTCATATCGAAGCTGACGCGAGTTGCCGATTATCAAGAAGCGCGCAATCGCATGTGGGACCCGGTAAGCCGATTTGATCCCCAGCAGGAAGCGCTCGTCGAAGGATTGCCAACTGACGAGGCGCTCAGCAGCGGTACCGTGGAGAACATCGAATACACGACGAACCGGGCCGAGCTCGACGTCTCATGTCGGGATCATTGCTACCTTGTGCTGACGGATTTGTATCTCCCCGGATGGCATGCCACGATCGACGGCAATCCTGTTCCGATCTATCGCACCGATGCCGTCGGGCGCGGCATCTTTGTTCCCGCCGGATCGCATCACGTTGAGTTCTGCTACCGCCCTCGTTCTGTCGTCATTGGAATGTGGAGCATGCTGGCCAGCATTGTCATCATCATCGTGATGACTGGCCATCCCCATCACACGCCGTCGGGAACATTCGAGGCGGTCAGGCGGGCCGCATAGTCCTCCCTTAAAAGCAAAAGGGCACACCCGCGCGGTGTGCCCTGTCACAAACTTACGTCCAGTTAACGGCCAAAATACTTCGCGTTACGCTCGGTGTATTCCTTCCATTTTTCCGGCAGATCGTCGAGCGCGAAGATCGCCGAAACCGGACACACCGGCACGCACGCGCCGCAATCGATGCACTCGACCGGATCGATGTAAATCATCTCTTCGGTGGCAAACTTCTCACTGTCCTTCTTGGGGTGGATGCAGTCCACCGGACAGGCATCGACACAGGCGGTGTCTTTGGTGCCAATACAAGGTTCCGCGATCACATAAGCCATAAACTTGATATCTCCCTAAGTCTCTCCTGGGGATTCCGCGTAGAGTGGATATATCGATAGTATCAAAAACCGTGGGCGCCGTGCGGGGTTTGGCACGCCTCTCTGGCCCCTGCCGATCACCGCAGCAATAAAGGGGAGCACATTATTATGCCGCCTTCCCGCGGACCGAATTGTCATCCCGAGCCGGCCGTCGGCTCGACCCCCAGGGTGCTGTCCGGCGTAGTTCTGGCGCTTGCTTTGCTTTCGACGGTTGTAACCGCTCAGCACGTCGCCCAGACATTTAAGGTCCAGCCGCTGCGGCCGGTGCCGGAGCTTCGCGCTGAGGCGCTGAAGGCGCAGCCTCCTGCCGAGCAGGGTGAGTTCCTCACGCCCGACCTGGTTGAACTGATCAGGCTCGATCCCACGCTGAAGCTCGACATCCACTACGCAACTTCCAACAACTTTCTGGGAACGCCGCTGTATGAAGAGGGGCGAGCGTTTCTGCAACGCCCGGCGGCGGAGGCCCTGGTGCGGGCGAATGGCAAGCTCCATGAGCAGGGCTACGGCTTGCTGATCTTCGACGGATATCGTCCGTGGTATGTGACGAAGATTTTCTGGGACGCGACGCCCCCGGAGGACCATCCATACGTCGCCGATCCGGCACAGGGTTCGCGACACAATCGCGGATGCGCAGTGGACCTGACCGTCTACAACCTCAAAACAGGCCAGGTCGTCCCGATGCCCAGCGGCTACGACGAGATGTCAGAGCGTGCCCACGCGGACTATCCCGGCGGTACGGCGGAAGAGCGCGCCAATCGTGAACTGTTGCGGTCGGCAATGGAGGCGGAAGGGTTCACGGTCTATCCGGAGGAATGGTGGCACTTCGATTACAAAGATTGGCGCAAGTACCCGATCATGAATGTGCCGTTCGCGGAAGTGGGCAGGACCGCACCAAAGTAAGGCCGATCTCCGGATCATTTGTAGCGCCGGTCTCCAGACCAGCGCTACAATCCGGCGTCCTTCCCCGCCAATCCCAGCTTCTCTGCCACGGCCTTCATCGCCTCGATGCAAAACGTGATGTGCTCATCGAGGTCGACTCCCAGTTCCGCCGCGCCGTTGACGATGTCCTCACGGCTGACTGAACGTGCAAAGGCTTTGTCCTTCATGCGCTTCCGTACCGACTTCGCGTCCACCTCGGCCAGCGACTTGTTCGGCTTCACCAGCGCGGTCGCGGTGATAAATCCGGCCAGTTCGTCGCAGGCGAACAGCGCCTTCTCCATCGCCGACTCGCGGGGCACGCCGGAATAATTCGCATGCGACAGGATCGCCCGCCGGATCTCCTCGGGCCAGCCGCGTTCGTTCAGGATCTCGCTCCCCTTGAAGGGATGGTCTTCGGCCGTAGGATACTTCTCGTAGTCAAAGTCGTGGATCAGCCCCACGACCCCCCACTGCTCCTCATCGCCGCCGAGCTTGCGAGCGTAGGCGCGCATACATGCCTCCACCGCCATCGCATGCTTCCGCAGACTTTCCGACTGGGTGAACTCAGTTAGTAAACCCCATGCCTGGGCGCGATCCATTGCACTTTTTCTCCTGAAATGGCGGCGTTTTCGCCGCTCTCCCAAAACAATACTGGCAAAAAATGTTTTGTTGTTGGCGATCTTGATTCGTAATTTACTTGACTCTAGCAGAAGATTCAGGCACATTACGCAACAAGTTGTTCGGTGCCCGCTCTGGCACTCCCACAACCTTAATGGCTACGACTCTCGCGCCCGTGGATTCCCGGGAAGTGGTGAGATGCGATGAGTGCCATCTCGTCCAGTTCAGAACCAATAACAATCTTTGTCGTCGGTGCCGCACGTCCCTGGATGAGGACGAGCCGGAGCCGATCCTCACCCCTGCAATGCCTCCCATGGAGGTGGAAGAGTCCAGCGAGTCGCAGGTCCATGTTGCCAAGGCTATTCGCAACCTGCGTCATCGCAGCGGACTCAGCCAGCGCCAGCTCGCCATTCGTATGGGTGTGCCGCGCACTTACGTCTCGAAGATCGAGAACGAGAAGGCCATTCCAACCCTGTCGTCGTTGGCGCGGCTGGCTAATGCCCTGCAGGTAAGCGTTCCCGACCTGCTGCGCGAATGCGGGCCGTCGCGCGAGGACGAGATCCGCGATCTGCTTGCGGATCCGTTCATCGCCGAGCTGGTGGAGTTCACCTCGAAGCTGAACGCCATGCAGTTATCGAGCGTGCTGACACAGGTGCGCGACATGGTTCTGCATCCGCACCGCGGGGCCTAGCAAGGTCTGGGTTCCCGCATCATTATTCCTGCCGGAAAAACGCCGGGGATTTTTGTCCGGCGTTTTTCTGCCTGCCGGCTTCGAGGCAAGCGAACTAATTTCCCCAATCAGCCGATCCGTTCCACCAGCCGGCTTCCGGCAATCCACTACGGTGCAAAATACCCCGAGATGTCCAGGATCAACTGCGTCAGCGAAGAGGCGTAAGCGTCGATAACACCGTTACTGGTTGGCACGACCGCCATGTTCGAGGTAATGAACCCATCTATCGCGTTCAAGGTCGAAACCATAGGCCGCATCTCGCCATCCGGCCACAAAGTCAGGTAAAGCATCGGTCGTGGCGGCACCACGGTCGCATTAAAGATGTACGCCATGGCGCTGCTCGGCGGCGCGCAGGGACTGGTTTCCACGTTGACCGGCATCACCCCGTAAAAACCAGAGCCACTCTGACGCGTGTCCAGCACCCGGCAGGGCGCCGCGGGATACATGTTCAGCCCACCCGCTCCCGCCGGCGCGAAGTAACCGTTCACGTCAAGCAAAAGGTCGGTGGGTTTGTTGAACGGCTGGAACGCGGTCGTGTTATTGGGGCCGGCAGGGACGATGGCCGCATTCGCTACGATGGTTCCGGTGTAGTCGTTCAGGGTTGATGTGTTGGGCATGGGCTCGCCTTGCGGCCAGACCGTCAGAAAGTCCAGCTCACCCTGAGTAGGCAGAACCGTGACATTGAATGAATACGCGGTCGCATAGCTGGGAATCCCGCAGTTCGGAGGTATGGCGTAGTCCCGTTCCACTCCTGCCTGCAAGGTTCCTCCGTTCTGACCATTACGGGTGTCCACTATGCGGCAGGGCGTCAGCGTGTAGAACTTATAGCTTCCGGCACCGGGCACCGAAAAGTAACCGTTGATATCAAGGATGACATCCGTGGTATCGGTGGTGAAGATGCTGATCGAATTGTTGCCGGAAGGCACAATGGCAGCGTTGGCCTTAATGCGCCCGTCGCTGGAGTTCATGAGTGAGACGTTCGGCCGGACTTCGCCCTCCGGCCATACCGTCACATAGTTCAGGGGCTGATGTTGATAGGGCACGATCGTAACGTTCAGCGAGTATGCCGCGGCATTGTTCGGGATGCCGCAGCCGCCAAGCTGCGAAATCAGGAAATTCCGGGTTGTGCCACCCTGAATAGGCTGCTGGCCTCGTTGTCGCGTGTCCACCAGACGGCAGGGAGTCACAGGGACGAACTGAAACGCACCATTTACCTGAAAATCTGTATATGTGTACAAAGTGGCGCCTGGTCTCGTCACCAGGATCCTGCCCGTGGTTGCGCCGGACGGGACAGTGGTAGTGATCTTGGAATCGGAAACCACCGTGTAGCTGGCCTGTGTGCCGTTGAAGGCAACGCTGGTCGCCAGGCTGAGATTTGTTCCCAGAATCGTGACTGGATCCCCGACTCTGCCAAACGTTGGAGACGCCTCCAGAAACGGTGCGAGTCCCAGGACCATCTTGAAGACCGTGCCGCAACCGCCCTGACAGTTACTGCTGCTCCCACCCTTGCTCGTGGTTCCGTAGAAGTTCCCGTCTGTACCTTGCACCAGCGCGCCTACGGGGGAGGAGCCATCGGCGCCGTTGAAGTTGTGCAGCGTGATGAACCCGCCACTCGGGGTCAGCTTGAATACCGTGCCGCAGCCGAAGACACAAGTACCGTTGCCGCCCTGGGACGTCGTCCCGTAGAAGTTGGCATCCGTCGCCTGCGTCAATCCGAGCGGTGCGTATCCGTCGTTGATCACGAAAGTGTGCCGGGTGGAAAAGACGTTATCGGCACGGTACTCGAAGATAGTGTTTACCGTTGTCCCGTAGAGATTTCCGTCGATGCCCTGGATAATCTGAGTGGGATTAAGCCCATCGCTGCTGCTGAACGCATGCAGCGTCACCAGCATGCCGTTCGGCGAGAGCTTGAAAATGGTGCCGCAGCCGAAGGTACAGTTACTGCTGCCACCTCCCATAGCGGTGGTGCCATAGAAGTTCCCGTCGGGTCCCTGCACCAGAGCGGCGCTGGGATTGGCGCCGTCAAGCGGATTCATGGAACAACCGCTGGGACAGAACTTGTAGAGCGTGGTCAACGTACCGCCCAGCGTGATTCTGAAAAGGGTCCCGCAGCCAAAACCCTCGCATGTGCCCGCCCCGCCTTCCGATGTGGCTCCGTAGAGGTTGCCGTCGGTGGCTTGCATAAGCGCCGCAACCGGGTAAAACCCATCCGGACAATTCGATTGAGCACAGAAGGTGTAAAGCGTCGTGAGTGTGCCGCCCGGGGTAATTTGGAAGATGCTCCCGCAGGCGTTTGTGCCGCGACTGCAAGTGCCGCCACCCGACGAGGTCGTACCGTAGAAGTTCCCGTCCGTGGCGCGAATGAGCGCGGAGGGGCCGCTGCCGTCGGTGTTGTTGAAGCTATGCACCGTCGTCAACGTACCGGTGCGGGAGATTTTAAAAACTGTTCCAAAGCCGTTTGCTCCGCCTGTGGACGTTGTGCCGTAGAAGCTTCCATCGTCACCTTGCACCAGCCATCCGTTGGGGCCGCTGCCATCGGGGCAGCCGGACTGCGCGCAGAAGTTGTAGATGGTGCTGAAAGCCTGCGCCGTTGCGGTCGTGGGCATGGCAATCGACAAGCACATACACACGACGAACATCGCGGTTAAGGAGCAGGTTTTCGCGAATGACCACCGTTCCATAGCGTGCATTGACACCCTTTCGACAAGCCCTCCCCGAAACCGTTGCGACGGCCTGGAAAAGCTTCGATTTTGTGTTGAGTGGCGGCGCGGCGGCAGGCTACGCCTGCTTAACCGGCTTGGTACGAATGTTTTTGGACTGCGGCGAATATTAGCATTGCTGGTGCTGCGTGCAAATATTTTTCTTGGTTCTCCGATGAAGAACTGGCACCAGGCAGTAGCAATCTGACACACCGAATTGGTTGGCGGTTCACCTTCTGTTATCTTTGCAGATTCAGTCAAATCGAGGCGCCACGCATGTCTGTAGCTCAAACGACGGCCGATTCGCGTCCACAGCCCAGCAAGATGTACCGTTGGGTGGTGCTGATCGTGGTCAGCCTGGCCATGGGCGGGAACTATTACGTCTACGACAGCATTAATCCCCTGGAGCGGATCTTCACCGACCAGCTCAACTTCACTGCGTCGCAATTCGGATGGCTGAACGCCAGCTACAGCGTGGCCGCCGTGTGTACGCTGCTGATCGGTGGCATCCTCATCGACCGCTTCGGAATTCGCAAGGCGCTGTTCTTCTTCTCCTCGCTGTGCGTGCTGGGAGCGGTGTTAACGGCGCTGAAAGGCAGCTTCCCCCTGATGGTCACCGGCCGCACGGTGCTCGGCCTGGGAGCCGAGTCACAGATTGTTGCCGTGACCGTCGCGCTGGCGCGCTGGTTCAAGGGCAAGGAGCTGAGCTTCGCCTTCGGCATCAACCTGACGATCGCCCGCCTGGCCTCGATTGCCGCCGACAACGCCCCCACCTGGGCGCGCTTTGCCTACTATCCCAACGGCGTCAACGCCGCTCCAAGCTGGCAGCGCCCGCTGGTCCTCACCGCCGTAATCAGCCTGCTGGCTGTGGTCGGCGCGCTCATCTATTGGCTGATGGAGAGCTATGGCGAGTCGCACTATCACCTCGGCCAGTCCGGCGAGCCCGACAAGCTGAGCTTCCGCGAAGGCTTGAAGTTCAATCCGTCTTACTGGTACGCGGTAGCGTTGTGCTTCACGTTCTACTCCGGCATCTTCCCGTTCCGCACATTTGCCATCGATTTGTTCCTCAGCAAGATCTTGAGCCAGATGGGTGCGGCGGCCGGTAGCCAAGCCGCATTTGCTTTGGCGCAACAGCGGGCTGGCTCGCTGAACAGCCTGCTGCCGTTCTCGGCGATGATTGCCACGCCGCTCTTCGGACTGGTGGCGGACAAGGTCGGAAAACGCGCCACGCTGATGATGTTCGGCTCGCTGCTGATGGTTCCGGTGTACCTGATGATCGCCTACGCGCACATCTCGCTGCTGGTGCCGGTATCCATGATGGGCGTGGCCTTTTCGCTGATCCCAGCAGTCATCTGGCCCTCGATCGCCTACATCGTTGAAGAGTCGCGGCTGGGCACCGCCTATGCCCTGATGAGCCTGCTGCAGCAGATCGGCTTTGCGATCTTCAACCTGGCGATCGGCAACGCCAATCAGTTCAGCCACGCGGGTCCGACCAATCCTGGCGGCTATGCGCTTGGGATGTGGATCTTCTCGATCCTAGGATTCGTGGCGTTCTTCTTCTCGTTCCTGCTGTACAAACGCGAGACCGGGCCGCACGGACACGGGCTGGAGACCATTACCGCAAGCTCACACGCATAGAACCAAAAACTCAGCCCGCCTGGGCGAAACTGAGATTTCGCCCAGGGCGTAAGCCCTGGGTAACGTATAGAGAAGAATTCGAGCCGGCTTCAGCCGGCGACACTGCCCTTCTGGTTGCCGCGTCACAGCGCCTTCCTACTGCACTAAAGTAGAATTTTCATTAGCTCCCAATAGCGCCATCATAGGAGTCAGCCAGTTATGGGGAAGACAACCGAATCCAGTCGGGCGGATGGGCTGAAGCTGCCTATCTACATGGACAACCACGCCACAACGCGCACCGATCCGCGCGTCTTGGAGGCGATGCTGCCCTACTTCACCGAAACCTTCGGCAATGCCGCCAGTCGCAATCATGAATTCGGCTGGGTGGCCGAGCAGGCCGTCGAGCAGGCGCGGACCGAGATCGCCAAGCTGATTGGCGCCACCGCGAAGGAGATCATCTTCACCTCCGGCGCGACCGAGAGCGACAACCTCGCGATCAAAGGCGTGGCCGAGATGTATCGCGAGAAAGGCGACCACATCATCACCCAGGCGACCGAGCACAAGGCGGTGCTCGACAGCTGCAAGCGCCTGGAGAAGCGTGGCTATCGCGTGACCTGGCTGCCGGTGCAGAAGGACGGACGCATCGATGTCGACGACCTGAAGCGCGCAATCGACGACAAGACCATCCTCGTGACCATCATGGCCGCGAATAACGAGATCGGCGTGCTCCAGCCCATCCGCGAGATCGGCGCGATCTGCCACGAGCGCGGTGTGCTCTTCCACAGCGATGCGGTGCAGGCGATCGGGAAGGTGCCGTTCAACGTCGGCGAAGACAACGTCGACATCGCCTCAATTTCCGCGCACAAGTTTTATGGCCCGAAGGGCGTCGGCGCGCTCTACGTGCGGCGTAAGAACCCGCGCGTGCAGTTGGCGGCGCAGATCGATGGCGGCGGACATGAGCGCGGGATGCGATCGGGGACGCTGAACGTTCCTGGAATTGTCGGGCTCGGCAAAGCCTGCGAGATCGCCGCGGCGGAGATGGCCGACGAAGCCGTGAAGCTGGCCGCGCTGCGCGAGCGTCTGAAGACGGCGATCATGGGCCGGCTCGACGAGGTTTACATCAACGGCTCGATGGAGCACCGGCTGCCGGGAAATCTGAACCTGAGCTTCGCCTACGTGGAGGGCGAGTCGCTGCTGATGGGCATCAACGATGTTGCGGTTTCGAGCGGCTCGGCGTGTACTTCGGCGACGCTGGAGCCCTCGTATGTGCTGAAGGCGCTGGGCGCGGGTGACGATCTGGCGCACAGCTCGATTCGCTTCGGCATCGGGCGCTTCAACACCGAAGCTGAAGTGGATTATGTGGCGAGGCGCGTCGTCGAGACGGTAAACCGCCTACGCGAGTTGTCGCCGCTGTACGAGATGGCGAAGGAAGGCGTCGACCTGAAGAAGGTACATTGGGCTACCGAGCCGACACAGTAATGTAGCGCCGGTCTCCAGACCGGCTGTAACGCGGCGCTAGCGTTCTACAGGAGCAAGCATGTCCTATAGCGACAAGGTCCTTGATCACTACACCAACCCGCGCAACGTGGGCTCGCTCGACAAGAGCAGCCCCGAGGTCGGCACCGGCCTGGTCGGCGCCCCCGAATGCGGCGATGTGATGAAGCTCCAGATCAAGGTCAATCCCGAGACCAACGTCATCGAGGATGCGAAGTTCAAGACCTTCGGCTGCGGCTCGGCGATCGCATCGTCGTCGCTGGCGACCGAGTGGGTAAAGGGCAAAAGCATCGACGAGGCGCTGGCGATCCGCAACACCGACATCGTGAAGGAACTGGCGCTGCCGCCGGTGAAGATCCATTGCTCCGTGCTGGCTGAAGATGCGATTCGCGCCGCGATCAGCGATTGGAAGAAGAAGAACGCGGCGGAGCGAGAGCAGGAGCCGCAGGACCAGCAAAGGTAACGATGAGCACGATCAATATCGAAGGAACAACACCAGCTTCGACCCCGGCCCGCAAGGCCATCGAAGTAACAGAAAAAGCGCTCGCGCACGTTCGCTCCGCGATGGCGAAAGAAAACATCTCTCCGGCGGAAGGTGGTCTGCGCCTGGGAGTGCAGGGGGGCGGATGTTCCGGATTGAGCTACGTGATCCGCTTCGAGAACGGACCGGCCGAGCGTGATCGCATCTTTCAGTTCAGCGATGTGCGCGTCTTCATCGATCCCAAGTCGTTTATCTACCTGCACGGCATGGTGCTCGATTATGAAGAGACGCTGATGCGGCAGGGCTTCGTTTTCAACAACCCGAATGCGCAGAAATCGTGCGGGTGCGGAAGCTCGTTCTCGTGATCATTAGATTGTCATCCTGAAGATTGTCATCCTGAGCGTAGCATCCGCGGCGTTTTGCGATCCGCAGGATCGCGCGGATGCGCAGCCGAAGGACCTGCGGTGAGTCGCAGAACCACAGATCCTTCGACTACGGCGCAAAAGAAGCGCCTTCGCTCAGGATGACAAAGCGAAATCGATCGTGCCAACAACCAATCACACTCAACACGGGCACCGCACCGGCATCCTGCTCGCCAGCCCGAGCAAGTCGACAAAGGTCAATTGCTGGTCGTGCGGCGATATGCGGGCGGCGCACTTCTGTCATCAGTGCGGGAAGGTCCAGCCTCCCGCCCCCGTTGATTACTTCACCTTCTTCGGACTGCCCTACAAGCTGAATCTCGACATCGCTGGGCTTGAGCGCGAGTTCTACAATCTCAGCCGGCATCTGCACCCCGACATCAACGCCATCAGCAGAGGACAAGAGCAGCAGTGGAGTCTGGAGCAGAGTTCGCAGCTCAACGATGCCTATCGCACGTTGAAGGACCCGATAGCGCGCACCGAATACCTGCTGCGCCTACAAGGCGTGCGGATCGAAGAGCAGTCCAAATCCGCTACAGAAGAGGCCCGGCGAACCGGCATTGCCAAGAAGCAGGTCGTCCCGCCCGATCTGCTGGAGCAGGTTTTTGAGCTGAACATGCAGCTGGAAGAAGCGCGCATGAACCGGAAGATGGGCGAGTGGGACCGCAGCCTCGAGCTCGAATTACGCGACACGAAGAAGCAGTTGCAGGCGAAGTACGACGCCATGCTGCGAGAGCTGCGCGCAGCGTGGGATGAATGGGATGCACTGGTCGATCGCGCGCAAGACGGCGGCAACGTTCTGGAAGACGATCGCCTGGCCACGCGCGACAAGATGGTGGATGTGCTGAATCGTCGGAAGTATCTTGGGAATTTGCTGCGGGATGTTGAGGAAGTGTTGGAATAAGGATCGCTATTCGCTGGTCGCCATTGGCCATTCGCCAGAGAAACCGCGCGTGACGCGGCCTTCCGGCGAATAGCGAATGGCGAAAGGCGAATAGCGCCTTCATAGAACTTTACAAACGACCGTGAGACCCGACCCTATTGTCGGCATTGATCTTGGCACCACCAACTCGCTGGTGGCCTACATGGAAGGCGAGCGCCCGGTCGTCATTCCGGGCGAGGACGGCTCCAACCTTCTGCCGTCGATTGTTGCGCTGGATGACAACGGACAGATTGTCGTCGGTAACGCGGCCCGCAAATACCTGATCGAGACCCCGGAGCGCGCGGTGTACAGCGTGAAGCGGCTGATGGGGCGCGGCGTGGAAGACGTTCAGGTCGAATTGAAGCTCTTTCCTTTCCGCCTGGCGGACGATCTTGTGCCCGGCGAGGTACTGCGCATCATGCTGGGCGAGAAGACCTTCACGCCGCCGGAAATTTCGGCGTTCATACTGCGCCAGCTCAAGCGCAATGCAGAGCGCTACTTCTCCGCCTCGGTGACGAAGGCGGTCATCACCGTTCCGGCCTACTTTAACGACGCACAGAGGCAGGCAACGAAGGACGCGGGACGCATTGCAGGACTGGAAGTTCTACGCCTGGTGAACGAGCCGACCGCCGCGGCATTGGCGTACGGTCTCGACAAGTCAGCCACCGCGACGGTTGCGGTTTACGATTTCGGTGGCGGGACCTTCGACGTCTCGATCCTGAAACTGCACGAAGGCATCTTCGAGGTCATCGCCACCAACGGCGACACCCATCTCGGCGGCGACGACATCGATAATCTGCTGATCACGATCGCGCTCGATGACATTCAGGGTGATCTTGGCGTGGACGTCCGGCGCAATTCTGCGATCGTGCAGGCGATTCGCAAAGCCGTAATCGACGCGAAAATTGCCCTCTCCACAAGCGATAAAACGACGCTGGATGTTGAGCTGCCAGGCGGCAAACGCTATCAGCGCGAGATCACGCGCGCGCTGTTCGAGCAGCTGATTCGGCCCGTGATCGATCGCACCATCGGACCGGTCCGGCAGGCAATGAAGGACGCCGGTCTGACCGCGAGCCAGATCGACGAGGCCGTGCTGGTTGGCGGCTCGACCCGAATTCCTCGCGTGCGGCAGCTTGTGGAAGATCTCTTCCAGCGCAGACCCCACTGCGATCTGAACCCGGATGAAGTCGTCGCACTAGGTGCAGCGGTGCAAGCGAACATTCTCGCGGGCCGCTCGGTAGCAACGAAAGAAATGCTCTTGCTCGATGTCACCCCTCTGTCGCTTGGGATCGAGGCGTTGGGGGGAGTGGTGGCCAAGATCATTCATCGCAATTCCACGATTCCCGCCTCGGCGACCGAGCACTTCACCACCGGTGTCGAGGGGCAGACGAACGTCGCCATTCACGTCTTGCAGGGCGAGCGTGAGCTGGCAGCGGATTGCCGCTCGCTGGCGCGCTTCGACCTGAAGGGCATTCCACCGATGCCGGCAGGCCTGCCACGCATCGAGGTGAAGTTCCTGATAGACGCCAATGGCATCCTGCACGTCTCGGCACGCGAACTTCGCAGCGGCAAAGAAGCTGAGATCGAGGTGCAGCCGAGCTATGGCCTTACGGACGAGCAGGTGGAGAAGATGATTCTTGCATCGTTCGACAATGCAGAAGAAGATATTCGGCTGCGGCAGGTAATTGAGGCACGCAACGAGGCGGAGACAATCCTCACCGCACTGGAGAAGGGGCGAAAGAACGCGGCATGGGAGCAGCTGTCATCGCGGGAGCGAGCGAACATCCAGGGGCAGAAGACTGCGCTTCAGGCGACGATGAAGGAAGAGGACTACCAGGCCATCCGAATTGCCATCGACGCGTTGAATCAGGGGACCCTCCGTCTGGCCGAGCTGATGATGGATTCCGCAGTCGGCGCCGCGCTGAAGGGCAAGACGATGGAGACCGCCAATGTCGGCGAGGGCCCGGCCGCTCCGCATCCCATCGCAAAGGCGGAGATTGAGTAAGGCGGTTGTCAGTTGGCAGTTGTCAGTTGTCAGTTGGCGGGCAATCGTTGTCAATGGGCAGCGAAAAACGGTCGCCGGCGAGTTAAGGACCCGGCATTCCATCTCCAGATCGGCTGTAGACGCGAATTATGTCGAACGAGAAGCCACAAGCCGGAGGCAAGGGGGTCGTCGCCGAGGCCGCTTCACCCAATATGGTTCGCGTGACCTTTCTACCCGACAAGCGAAGCTTCGAGTTCAAGCATGGCACCCTTCCTTATCAGGACCACGGCAGACCTGCGTCGATTCTCGATGTGGCCATGAATTTTGGCTTTCATTTGGAGCACGCCTGTGGCGGCAACTGCGCCTGCACCACCTGTCACGTCGTGGTGAAGAAAGGCGAGGAGCTGCTCAGCAAGATGAATGACGATGAAGCGGATCGCCTCGACATGGCCGCCGATCTACAACTGAACTCGCGCCTCGGTTGCCGGGCGGTCATCGAAAAGCCCGACGAGGTGGAGGTAGAGATTCCCGCCTGGAACCGCAACTACGTCTCCGAAGTTCCCGGGCACGATTGAGCCTGATTCGGTAGGATGGAATCCTGGTATTTCGCAAATCGCGAGTTCCATGATTGTCGAACAATCCTATGAGCCACACCTTTCAGTACGACTGGTTTACCGGACATATCCCGCTTTTTGAAAGGTACCTTTCCGATCTGCGTGGGCGCGCCAGTTATGTCCTGGAGATCGGCTGCCACGAGGGCCGCTCCAGCACGTGGCTGCTGGAGAACGTCCTCACGCATCCCGATTCGCGGCTGACCGCAATTGATATCTACGTTCAGCCTTCGTACTGGGACAACGTGAAGGCCAGCGGCGGCGCCGGGAAAACCGAGCTGCTGGTAAAACCCTCGCGCGAAGCCTTGCGCGGGCTGCCGCTCGGGCAATACGACTTCGTCTACATCGACGGAAGCCACTGGACGATCGATGTTCTGGAGGATGCCGTGCTCGCTTTCCGGCTGGCAAAGGTGGGGGCGATCCTTGCCTTTGACGACTATCTTTGGGATGACCCGAGCTATAACCAGGAAGGCGTTCCGAAAGAGGCGATTGATGCTTTTCTTCACATTTATGCCCGCAAGATCAAAGTGCTCGAGCAGGGCTACCAGGTTTGGGTGCGAAAGCTGGCAGACTGAGTAGAGAACCTATGGCCACCGAATTGAGATGGACTGATGCGGAGGACATAGGGATTGCTCTGGCTGATAAGTTCCCCGAGTACAGTCCGCTCGAGGTCCGTTTTACCGACCTTCATCGCTATGTGACGGAGTTGCCGGCGTTCGCAGATGATCCGAAGGGGTCGAATGAAGCGAAATTGGAAGCGATTCAGATGGCCTGGTACGAAGAGTGGCAAGAACGAAATGGGTAGCGAGGGTGGAAGAGCTGCCTTTTAGGACAGTTCGCACAAGAACATTCGGCCACTGAGGTCTCAGATCTCAGTGGCCGAATAGTTATAGCCGTGTCTTGGGCGCGGGCCTGAAGGCCCGCTCTACCATTTTCTACCGCCGTGGCCCACGGCCTCCACGGCCGCGATCGCGATCGCCGCGTCCACCTCGTCCGCCGCGTCCACCATGATGGCCGCCATCACGACGGCTTCCCGCGTGTTCGCGGCGTCCGCCGTCATCGCTGCGGTTAAAGTTCTGCTCGGGCTCGTCAGCGCGTTCGTGCCCGCCTTCGAAGGTGACGCCGCCAGCGCTGCTGCTGGCTTCGGATGTCCCCGCCCCCTCGCCTCCGGCTTGCGCCATCTTCGCGCGCTGCTCTTTGAGGATGGCTTTGCGTGACAGCTTGATGCGATTGCCGTCAACCGCGAGCACCTTCACCAGCACCTGGTCGCCTTCCTTCAGCTCGTCGCGAACATCGTTGATGCGATGCTCGGCAACTTCGCTGATGTGCAGCAGGCCGTCGGTGCCGGGCAGGATTTCGACGAATGCGCCGAAATCTGCCAGCCGCGTGACCTTGCCGAGATAGGTCTTCCCTACTTCGGCGGTCGCCGTGATGTCCCCGATCATCTGCAGGGCCTTGGCCGCTGCCGCCTGATCGCTCGACGAGACGTTGACCTTGCCGCTGTCTTCGACGTCGATCTTCACGCCCGTAGCTTCGACGATGCCGCGAATCACCTTGCCGCCGGGGCCGATGAGGTCGCGGATCTTGTCGGTCGGAATCTGCAGAGTGTAGAAGCGTGGAGCGAATTCGCTGATGGTGGTACGCGACGTCCCGATCACTTCGTTCATTTTGTCGAGAATGAACAAGCGACCGGCGCGCGCCTGGTTCAGGGCTTCGCGCATGATCTGCGGCGTGATGCCCATCACCTTAATGTCCATCTGCAAGGCGGTGATGCCGTCGCGTGTGCCGGCGACCTTGAAGTCCATGTCGCCATAATGATCTTCCGCTCCCGCGATGTCGGTGAGGACGGCATAGTCGTCGCCTTCCTTCACCAGCCCCATTGCCACGCCGGCTACGGAAGCCTTCAGCGGAACGCCTGCGTCCATCATGCTGAGCGATGCGCCGCAGACAGTGGCCATCGAGGACGAGCCGTTCGATTCCAGAATGTCGGAGACGACGCGCATGGCATACGGCCAATCCGTGTCGTTGGGCAGCACGGCGAAGAGAGCGCGCTCGGCCAATGCACCATGTCCGATTTCGCGACGGCCCGCGCCGCGCAGGAAGGCAACTTCGCCGACGGAGAACGGCGGGAAGTTGTAGTGCAGCATGAAGCGCTTCTTGGCTTCGCCTTCGAAGGCCTCCAGGCGCTGCATATCTTCGGCAGTCCCGAGCGTGGTCGTGACCAGCGCCTGGGTTTCGCCGCGGGTGAAGATTGCCGAGCCGTGAGTGCGCGGCAGCACGCCAACCTCGATCCAGATGTCGCGAATCTGGTCGAACTTGCGGCCGTCGGGACGGCGCCGCTCCTTGATCACCTGCTCGCGGAAGATCTGCTCGCGCAGGATGTCGAAGTAGCTGCCGGCTTTCTTGCGGCCTTCCTCGTCTTCCTCGTCGATGGTGTTCTTCAGTTCATCCTTGAGTTGCTTGATCAGGGAGTAGCTTTCGTTCTTGGGATACTTTTCAGTGTTGACCGCGTCCAGCAGGCGCTCACCCATTTTGGTGCGCAGATCGTCGAGGTAGTCCTGATCGACCATGGGCGGCTCAACCGCACGCTTGGGCTTGCCTGCCTTCTTTGCCAGATCGCTGATGGCGGCGCAGATTTTCTTGATCTGTTCGTGGCCGTACTCGATGGCGTCGACGACGACATCTTCGGTGACTTCCTTCGCGCCCGACTCGATCATCACGATACCGTCGGCGGTGCCGACGACCATCAGGTTCAGGTCGCCGGAGCGCTGCTCCTCATAGGTCGGGTTGATAACGAACTGGCCGTCGACGCGGCCGACGCGCACGGCGCCGATGGGGCCGTGGAAGGGAATGTCAGAGACGCTGAGCGCGACCGATGCGCCGTTGATGCCGCTGACGTCAGGATCGTTTTCCGTGTCGGCGGAAAGGACCATGGCGATGACCTGCGTCTCGCAGCGGAAGCCTTCGGGAAAGAGCGGCCGAATGGGCCGGTCGATCTGGCGGCTGGTGAGAATTTCGCGCTCGCTGGGCCGGCCTTCGCGCTTGATGAAGCCGCCGGGAATGCGACCGGCGGCGTACGTGTACTCGCGATAGTCGACGGTTAGGGGGAAGAAGTCGATGCCCTCCCGCGGCTCGGGATTGGCACAGGCCGTGGCCAGCACGACGTTGTCGCCGATGCGGACAATGCAGGATCCGTGTGCCTGCTTCGCCAGCTTTCCGGTTTCAAAGCGAATGGTCTTGCCACCGGGCAAATCCACGCTGATTTCATGTTTGTTGACGCCGTGTAGTGTGGCTGTCATTGTGTCTTCGTTCATTTCTTAAGTTCCTTCCGTTACGAACGCAACCGATGTCAAGGCTTCAGGCGATTTTCATTACGTCAGCGGCTAAAGCCGGTAAACATTCTCTAGATCGAATGCACCGCTAAGGCGCGGTGCTCCACCCTTATGAGCGGACGCACGATATGGGAGATGGAGTGAAGTACAAGTCAGCCGAGAGAAGCTGGACGAAAGTGGTTGGGCGCACCCCGCGCCCGATCCTGAGCCCAATCCCCGTAATCCTAATGCTGAGTCCGGGGCCCGACGGCGCATGGTCGGGAATGGATACACGAAAGCCAGAGCCTCAGTCGCTCGCAAACCGTTTACTTACGGATGCCAAGCTTCTGAATCACGGCCTTGTAGCGTTCGGTATCGGATTTTCTGAGGTAATCCAGCAAGCTACGACGCTTGCTGACCATCATGAGAAGACCGCGCCGGGAGGCATGGTCCTTCTTATGGGTCTTGAAATGCTCCGTCAGTTCACCAATCCGCTCGCTGAGGATGGCAATCTGCACCTCGGGCGAACCGGTATCGGTCGCGTGCGTGCGGTGCTGGTCAATTAAGCTGGCTTTTTTCTCTCGGGCTAACACTGAATCGGCTGCGCTCCTACTCTTTTATCGTATGTTGTTACGCTATCAAGAATAACATGCGATGGCGGAAACGGGCAAAAGGAACGACCGATGCGCCTTCAGGGCGATTCCTCGCCTTTCCGCTCTCGCAATACCTCGCCTCTGGTGCGATGCATTCCCTCCCACATCGGGAGGCAGCCTCTTTCCGAACTGCTTCGCACTTTCTTCGCTCGCAAATCACTGCCCCGCCATCTCTCTGACTCATGAAATGGCTGTGAGAGGTACCCATGGCCCCTTCCAGGATATCCACCGTCGCAATCTGGTTCTTAGCGATTCTTAGTGCTGCGGCTCTTGCCGGTTGCGGCGGCACTGCCACCTCCAATCCGCCGACACCTCCTGCTCCCCTGAGTGCAGGCAATGTGAACTTGATCTTCGTGGTCAGCGAGGACCTGTCCTACGCCGCCCCGGGAGATGTGAACCTGAAAACTGCGAACCTGACCAATCGCGGCTTACAGCGATCGTTGCGGATGGCGACATTCCTGAAGCAGAGCGTGCTCGGCGGCAACAACGTGACCATCATCCACGTTCTGACGCCGATGACGCATTTGCAGACGGCAAACAACTATCCCGATATGGTGGCGCTCGACACGGTGCAGCAGTTCGCGATGCTGAACGAGATTACGCTGTCGTACGAGAACAACACCCCGGTGCGCGCGAACAGTTATCCGCTCAATGTGGCCTATTCGTCGGCGCGTCTGCCCGATGGCGTCGCCGAACCGCTGGTGAATTGCTCGCCGCTTGCGAGCTGCCAGGGCCTGGACTTCCGCGACGAAGACGGCGGCAACGAAGCCTTAGCGAGCGCGATCATCAAGACGGGCACGCCGGGATATTACGTCTTCTCCGCACCGTGGGGAACCGTGCGCCCGCTGATAGCGAACCTCAATCAGCTGGAAGGTTACGCGCTGGCGGTTCCCACCAGCTATGCCGGCCCCAACTACATTTATGCGATCTCGATTGCGCCGTCGGGCGCCGCCAGCCTCATCACCTACGACAGCGGCGTGAATCCGTCGTCGACTTACCCGCTGCTGCCGGCCGGAGCTATCGTCAGCGCGCCTTGCCTTCCGGTAACCACTCACGGCGGGTTCCACATCGTCGTGACCGGCGGTGCCGGTGGCGCCGTCGTTCCCGCCGGAATCAACACCAACGAAACCGTCTACCTGGTGCGTCACGCCGAGGCGCACCCCGTCGACTGGTGGGAGGATGGCAACTATATTGGCTCCGGGCAGTGGCGCGCCCTCGATCTTCCCAACGCGCTACGCGGCAAGATTTACCCCGACCGGGTTCTCTCCATTGATCCCGCTCAGGTCACCCCCGGGAGCACAAGCGCGCAGGGCGACGCCTACTCGTATGTGCGAACCAACGCCACCGTCCTGCCGTACGCAATCGCAAACAACCTGCCTTACCAGCTGGCGGCAAATTTTGAGTTGCTGGCTCAGAACCCGCCTCAGCAACTGGCAACACAAGCAAGCACTTTCCTGTTCTTCGGAGGGCAGTTTTCCAATAAGCGTCTGCTGGTTGGCTGGGAGCACGACCACATCCCGCCAACGGTCAATGCCCTGCTGCAGACGTATCACGGAGGTCAGACCGCGCCCAACTGGCCCGATGACGACTTCGACACCGTCTGGACTGTGAAGCTTGACGAGGCCGGTAACCTCAGCGTGGACAATGCAACCTGCGAAGGCATCAAGTCGTCGACCTTGCCCGCCACGCCGCCGCAATTTTGAATTGGTTGCGAAGAAGATGCGTCCTAGGGACCACCGTCTTGCGTAACGATTCCATCTAGCGGGCAGGCGAGGTTTTGCGTCGATTGCTCAGCGAATTTCTCTTTGCTCCCGACGATCTTCCAGGCGGCCGTAGCCTTCAGAAGAGTCTTAGCGAGCTTTTCATCTCTGGCGTTGTAGTGCGCACTGTTGTTCAGCACGGCGACGATGGTGCCGGGAAACTCTTTTCCATCAGCCTGACACCTGCCGATGAACATGGGTGCGCTGGCCGAATGAGGTGGGAATGGAAGAACGTCACGAATGATTCCCGTCTGGGTGTTCACCAGCAGTTCGTACTCGTTTCCGCAAATCTTCCAGGAAGCGAGAAACAACTGATCGGAAATCTCCGTCCCGCCCAGATCTTTAAGGCCCAGGTCCTTGTGGCGTGCTTCGATGGCAGCTACGGGCTCGTTTGAGTCGCGTTTCCCAATCAAAGACTTGGGAATATCAACGCCGCATTTGATGCCGACGAATTGATCCACGGCCCACGCTTGTCCGCAGAGGACGATCAACAGCAACAGTGCTGGTCCGATCTTGAACATGTAGAATTCCCGTCCTCTGTCAGGCTCCTCGTCCCGCCACCATTCGCAACAACGCTCCTGCCGGCATGCTCGCGTGCGGCAATCCCATGCGGAAGCGGAAGTGGTCGTACTCACGCAGAGGCGCGAAGACCTCAGGCTCCTCCAGCGGCCACACACCAGCCCGCGCGGCCGCCGAGCCCTCGCGGTCAAGGATGGCATTGGTCGCGCGTCGAGCAGCTTCGTTCGCCCCTTCCATGCATGCCAGATCGCTATAGGTGTGCACATAGTCAGCAGCGAGGAAGAGGTTGGGAATCTCGGTATTAGCTTCCGGCCGATAGGCCAGCGAGCCGGCCGTGTTGATCAGCAGCGGCTCGAGGTTTGTAACCGCGCTGGGATTGGGAAACTCGATGTCGGGATCGAGAAACCAGTTCAGCAGGTTGCCGTCTTCCAGCTGCTGCGAGCCGTCGACGTCGAGGTGCGCCTTGATCTGCGCCCACACCTCATTCCTGATTCCTTCCGCCGTGCACTGCATGGCGGGCTTGCCGTAGAGAATTCCGGGCGCGTTCCAGTCGGAGATGTCGACGGAGAGGATGCCCCCCAGCCGGCCGTCGCCGTATTTCGCCATCGCATCGGCACGCCAGAACTGCCGCTGCGAGATCGACGTGAGCGCCCAGGGCGAATCGATGTAGATGCTGTGCCCATTCACCACCGGGACATCGTTCTCCAGGAAGAATTGCAGGCCATTCATCCAGTTGGTGCGCAGTTTGTCGATGTTCGCAATCGATGGCGCAGCGCGCTTCATGTCGTCGGTGATCAGCGGCGCAATGGCTTCGGCCGGCAAGGCGGAAACATAGTAGTCGCCGGTGACCTGCTGAGGAGCGCCGTTGATCTCAACCGTCACCGACGAGATTTGCGAGCCGCTCATCTGGAAGCTGACCAGGCGCGCGTCGGAGTGGAATTCCACGCCGAGCGATTGCAGATACTGCGTCCAGGGACCGATCCAGACTTCGTTGGTTGGACCATTCAGAAGATGGTCGACCGGGTTGTCGTGCTTAAACAAACCCAGGGTGAGTTGAAGACCGATGTAACCGACGGTGCGGGCGCTGCCCTCTTCGGCGCGGATCGCGACCATGGAACGCGTCATGCCGCGCGCGAGGAATTGCTGGTAGACGGCAGATTTATGCGCCGCGTCGATGAAGTCCCACCAGGAAATCTTCTCGTACTCGGCGACGCGCCGCTCTTCGCAGGTGGTCAGCAGAGTCAGCAGGCGGTCGACGTAGAAGAGCACCTCGTCGTCGGGAATGCCAAGCTGCATGCCGTCGACCATGGCTTTGAGCGTGGTGATCCAGTCGTCGAGCGTCTCCGGGCAACGCGCAACGGCGATGATGGACATCTTGCCACCGCGCGCGATCTGCGCCCGCGTACCGGGGACGATGTTGTCGAAGACGCCCTGCGCATTGCCGGGATAGGGAATGCGCTTCATGGTGTCGGTGACGTGCTTGTAGAAGTTGGGGAAGAAGCGAAAGCCGTGCTCGCCAGGCAGATTCCTTCGTCCGCCGACGCCGGTGTTGGGGACCTCGAGGCTGCGCGCCTTGCCGCCGAAGAGGGACTTGCGCTCGAAGACTCGGACCTTGAATCCTCGCTCGGCCAGTTCGTGGGCCGCACTCAAGCCGCCCACACCGCCGCCCAATACAACAACAGTCTTGCCAGCCATTTTCGCCCCCTGAGAAGCCGGAAATCCGTGGAAAGTTCCCGGCTCGGTGTGGGGCATTATACCTTCACACCGTTTCGCAGGCAGCTGTTTCGTTCGTCAGCTTACCGCGGTGGATTCGCGTGCAGTGCCGCGTCCGGAAAGCAGCAGTCCGATCCAGCAGCTGATGGGCCAGGTAAGGAGCCAAGAGAGCCAATACCAGTGCGGCCAGCCTTTGCTCCAGTTGGGAATGGTGGCAACGATGCCCATCACCTCTCCGATGATAAGGAACCAGAGGACATGGCGAGCGGCGCGGCCGGGCGCAAAACGCGCGCAAAGCCAGGCGCAGAAGATGGAAATCAGGACGAAACACGCGGTGCTCGCGAGCAGAGCGTGGCTCGAAGGGATGTTGCCGCGAACGAAATCGCCAGGAAACAGACGCGAGAGCAACGGGTCGGTTGCCAGTACGAGGGCGATCGAGAGCAGGTAGCAGCCGGCGACAACGGCGATCGACTTGAGCACGCGCACCTCCGCGGGAACGAGAGCGAGGTCGATACATTATGCCTGAAGGGTCAACATCGGGAGGAGTCCGAGTTCCAGATCAGTTGCAGACCGGCTGCATGGCCAGCGTTTGTTGTACCGCCTTGGCCAGATCGCCCACGCTGAAGGGCTTTTGCAGGAAGGAGCTTCCCCGCTGCAGGATGTCGCGCCGAGCGGCGGTGTCCTCCGAGTATCCCGACATGAAGAGAACGCGAATGCGCGGGTAGCGCTCGCCAAGATCGCTGGCCAGCTCATGCCCGCTCTTGCCTGCCATGACCAGATCTGTCAAAACTAGATCGACGTTGCCTTTGAGCTCGGCACACAGTTCGAGCGCTGCAACGCCATTTTCCACCTGAAGGACGTGGTAGCCGAGCTGCTGCAGGCATTCGCAGACGTTGCTCCGGATATTTGCATCGTCCTCGACCACAAGCACAGTTTGTCCAGCCGGCTGGCCGGCAGCGTCGCCGCGAAACACAGCGCGTTCCGGCAAGGCACTCGTCACGGGAAAATATAGTTTGAACGTTGTGCCCTGTCCCGGTTCGCTGTAGACCCAGACGTAGCCGCCGCTCTGCTTAACGATGCCGTAGACGATGGAAAGCCCCAGCCCTGTTCCCTTCCCCACTTCTTTGGTGGTGAAGAAAGGATCGAAGATGCGCGGCAGGATGGACTTATCGATACCGGTTCCGGTGTCGTTGACGGCGAGCATAACGTAGCGCCCGGGCTGCACCGGCGGGTGCTCCCGTGTGTAAGCGTCGTCCAGCTCGACCATGGCGGTCTCGATGTGGAGCATGCCACCGGTGGGCATGGCATCACGGGCATTCACCGCAAGATTCAGGATCACCTGACCGACCTGGTCGGGATCGAGGCGGGAATTTTCGATGTCGTCAGCCAGCGTGGTCACCAGGCGAATGTCTTCGCCGATGACGCGCCGCAGCATGCTGGTGGTTTCCTTTACCACATTGTTGAGATTGATAACCCGTGGTTGCATGATCTGCTGGCGTCCAAAGGCGAGCATCTGGCGGGTGAGCGTGGCAGCTCGATCGGCAGCGTTGGAGATTTGCAGTAGCGGTTTGCTGAAGGGGTTGTCTGGAGCGGTTTGCGCCAGCATCATCTCGGTGGAAAGTTTTATGACGACAAGAATGTTGTTGAAGTCATGCGCCATGCCGCCTGCCAACCGCCCCACGGCTTCCAGTTTCTGTACCTGGCGAACCTGCTGCTCGAGCGCACTCTGTTGGGTCATGTCTTCCACGTAGCACGAGCACACCTCGGGCGTTCCATTCCCGCCGCTCAGCAGACCGGTGACGCGAACCGGCACCAGACTTCCGTCCTGGCGGCGCAAGGTAGTTTCCCAGCCTTCAACTCTCCGGTTTCGCCGCAAGACCTCGATCAGCTTGTCGCGGTCCTTTGCATTGGCGTAGATCTGTTCGGCGATGTGGAGCCGCAAGACTTCTTCCAGGCCGTAGCCGCCCAGAATCTTACGAAAAGCGGGATTGATGGATTTGGCGCGGTTCTCGTCGACAAAGCTTTGCGAAATGCCAAACGGCGCATTGTCCACGAGCAGCTTCAGCGAAGCCTCCGATTCGCGAAGTGCTTCTTCCATGCGGCAGCGCTCCGTCATGTCGGAAGCGACGACAAGACGTTGCCTGCGCCCATTCGCCTGAAACTCAAAGGTTTTGATATCGACCAGGAGGGTACTCCCGTCCTTGCGACGATGCCGCCATATGCCAATGTCCGTGTGGCCAGTCTGTGGCTGTTTGACGCGTTCCAGAAATGCCGGACAATCTTCCTCCAGACGGATATCGATCAGGGTCATGCTTAGAAATTCTTCGCGCGAGTAGCCGTGGTTGATGATGGCGGCCTCGTTCACGGTGATAAAACGAAGCGTCTCACAATCGAATATCCACATTGGACAGGGATTGGCCTGGAACATCAGTTCCTGGCGGTGCTTATCGTCGCGGAGGATGGTAGCCTGCTCGGCCAGCTGCGAGTTCAAGTGTCGTCTGCTTCGGCGCAGACGCTGACAGCTCGCAATCAGAAGAACAACGATGGAAGCGGCAACAATAACAATGACGAAGTACGGCATCGGCCAGATCCGCTACGCACGATGGTTGACAGGTCCTTGCAGGATTAAACAAGACCTGCCCGCCCGTTTCCGTTCGCCGTGGCGCACACGAATATTCCGGGCGGATGTTTCACACCTTCCAAGCCGACGAATTGCGTCACGGAGTACTGCGAGTGGCCAACGCAACTGTCATGCAGGACTAAGCGGTCAGTACTGCACCCAACAAAGTGTTACCGCGCGGGAGCGGACGCGGTTCGTGAGTCGTAGTTAGGAATATCAGGCAAGGAAAAGGCGTTGCTGTGATCTAGGACACAATGAGAGGGATCTGTCTGCAACATTCGTGTTATGCGAGCACCTTTATACCCTCCGAGACCGCTTCGACGGGGCACATAGGTGGGACAACCGAACGCGAGTCTCGGCGTTCGCCGGCGTTGTTGTGTCGGCATTCTGCGGGAGTAGAGAACGGAGCGGACAATTCTCGCAGTGCAGCACCTCCTTGTGGCAGTAATGCTTTCCGACCTGCACGAAGAGTCCATGCATTTCGTTGTAGACCTGCGCTGTCGAACTGCGATGCGCAGCGCTCATCGTCGAGGGTTCGTGGATGATCAGCTTCGATGGCAAGGGCGGGCGAGCGGGTCGCGCGGCGGGAGCTTGCCGTTGCAGCGCTCGCTCGAACAGCGCACGAATGTCCTCGTAGCTGGCGGAGCGTTCGATCGCAGCATGGCGTTCAAGAATGCGGCGTGCGTAGGCGTCGACTACAAAAATTTCATGATTACCGGCGTAGAGCAGAATGGCATCTGCGGTTTCGTGGCCAATGCCTTTCAACGAGAGCAGCTCGCTTCGCAGCTGTGGCGTGGCAGCGGCGAACATCTTGTCGAAGGAGCCGTGGTACTTCTCGTCAAGGAAGGCAAGGAAGCTCTTCAGTCGCTGCGCCTTCTGACGATAGTACCCGGAGGAGCGGACCAGTTGTTCCAGTTCCGCGATCGGCAGATCGCGAATGGCCGATGGAGTGAGTGCGTTCGCGGCACGCAGGCTCCCCAGCGCGCGCTCGACATTGTTCCACGAAGTGTTCTGGCCAAGGATGGCGCCGACGATCACCTCGAAGGCGCTCTCCGCCGGCCACCAGTGCTGCGGTCCCCACGCGCTCGCCAGCTTGCGATACATGGCGCGCATCATGGCTTCGGGCCCGAGCTTGGGTTTGGGCTTGGCAGCAGGCATGGGTTGCCTCGATATACTAACTGTAACGGATGCGCAACATTCTTCGCTTCATCTGGAATTCGGCGCGCGGACATCGGCTGGCGCCGTGGCGCAGCCCTTACCTGCGCTGGCGTATCGAAACTTACACCGGCATCAAGATGCAAAGCATCGGGTTCCTGGAGTTCTTTGGATTTCTATGGCGTGAACGGAAGGAGCTGGCACGCTTTCTGGTGTGGACGGGCGAGATGGAGCGATACGCCCGGGCCAAGCCGAAGAACCCGTGAGGCTGCATTTCTTCTATCCATCGAGCTTGTCCACCCACGAACTGCGACGAAATCTCAAGCAGGAAGGCGTCGATCGAGCCGGAAATGGCGATCTTCTTACGACGCGCCAGCAGCGTAATTTCCCAGAGCGAGATGCCGGCCCTGCTTCATGGGTGCTCCAAGTTATGACTATGGTCCTTATACTATCGTCACACTTTCAGCGCCACCCCAACCGGGGTGCCGACTCCCGAACCCAGCCGCTCCGCCGCCGACGCCTGCCTGGCCGCAATCTCCAGATACCCGGAACCGCCGATAATCGCGAAGACCGCATCGTCGCCGCCCTCCGAATACGACCGGCAAAGTCGCGTAATTGTCTCTCCGGCGATCAGAATGCTCACCTGCGGAAAATCACTGGCGAAGAGCGCCGGCGCATCGAGCTCCCCGATGTTCGTGATCAGATTGCCGAACTTGTCCACCTTCATTACCGCGCCAAGCAGCGTGTTCTCGCCAATGTGTTCTACCCGCGCCAATGGCAGGCGCACGTAATCGGTAATCTCCCGCCCGAATTCGGCCGGCGCGATGCCGTTGCTCAGCCATCCCGCGATCGGGGCGAAGACATCACGGCCGTGAAAGGTCTGGCTCACCGGCTGGAGGAAGTATCGCTCCGCGGTGACATGCCGCACTGTGAATTTCGCCTCGCGCGCCTCCACCATCGAGAGCACGCCGTTATCGGGCGCGACGAAGATGTAGCTTTCGGTTTCGACGATGATCGGCCGCCGCTCGCTGCCTACTCCAGGATCGACAACCACGACGTGTACGGTTCGCGGCGGAAAGAAGCGGTACGCCTGCGCAATTGTCCACGCGCCATCGAAGATGTCGTACGAGGCGATGGCATGAGAGATATCGACGATAGCCGTTTGCGGATGGATGTTCAGCACCACGCCATGCATGATGCCGACAAACGCATCGCTCAGGCCGAAATCAGTTGTGAAGGTAACAATGCGGCTCTCAGACATCTACCCGCACGGTAGTAGGACTCACCAGCGGAGTCAAGCACCCCTGTAGCGCCGATCTCCAGCCGATCTGGAGATCGGCGTTACAGGCTCAGTGCGTCACCGTATCTCAACGTCGCCGGAGCCGGTCGACACCGCAACTTCCGGTCCGCCGCCCTTTACCGTGCCCTTCAACTCGTGAGCGCCCATCGAGCCCTGCACAGTTATCGGCAGGTCGGAGTGAATCGAACCCGAGCTGGTATGCAGATCCAGGTTGAAGCCGCTGGCCGAACCCACCGCCAGGCGAATATTTCCCGAGCCGCTATGCAGTTCCCACGGACCAGTTACGCTGCCGTCGGTCTCGATGTTGCCGCTGCCGGTCCGCGCGCGTAAGCCGCCCTTGATGCCCCGCACCTGAATCGTTCCCGAACCGGTGTGCACATCGACATCGCCGGATCCGGTAAGGCTGGCCTCGATATCACCGCTGCCTGCCTGGGCGGAGAAAGGTGCCGCAACATCTTCGGCCCGAATATTGCCACTGCCTGTTTGCACGTGGAGACGGCTGCCAATCTCGCGTAACCTGACGTCGCCTGAGCCGGTCTGGGCCTGCACTTCCGAGCGGAGTCCCGCCACTTCGATGTTCCCCGAGCCGCTATGCGCCTGCAAGGAGGTATCCGCAGGCACCGTGATCTCGTAATTGATCGAGACGTGCCGTTTTACATCGTCCGGCAGGTTGTAGCCGATGCGGATGCTGTTCCCGTTCTGCTGGATTGGCGGATTCGATTCCACCTGGTGTATGGCGCTTTCGCTGCCGAACGGCCAGCTGTTGCTGTGAATCGTGCCATGCACCACGACCTGTCCCGATCCGCCGGTCTTCACCACGATGTCGCCCGAACCGGTGCTGACATCAAGGCTCACCGCGCCCGTGACTTGCAGCGTGCGGTCGAAGTGCCCTTCCACGGCGGCGCACGACAGCGTCGCAAGCAGGAAAAAGCTGAAGAGAAGCACAACGTAACGCTTGTTCATGCTGACCTCGGAGAGAGAAGTCGGACTGCCTCCGCTGTGGCAGTCCGGGAGTGAAACTTACCTACTGCTGCAATACAACCTGGTCGCCTTCCTTGAGTCCGGACGCAACCTCGGTCTTCACGCCGTTGGAGATCCCGATCTTCACCGGAATCTTCTTCATTCCATCTTTGGCGCTGGGCACCGGGATGTCGACCGATGCGTTCTTGTCCTTGTCGTACATGATTGCGCCCTCGGGAATCATCAAGACATTGTGATGTTCATCGAGGAGGATTTCGGCGTTGGCCGTCATTTCGGCCTTCAATTCGCCGCCGGGATTGGTAATCGAGACGCGCACTTCGAACGTCGTAACGTTGTCCTTCTCCACGCCCATCGGCGAGATTTTCGTCACGTGTCCGGTGAAGGTTTTGTCCTTGAAGGTTTCAACCCGAATGCGGGCGGGCTGTCCAAGATAGACTTTCCCGATATCGCTCTCGTCGACTTTTCCCTTAACGTAAACTTCGCTGGTGTCGCCCAGCGTCATCACGAGCGTTGCGCCTGATCCCAGGACGAGGATTGAGCTAACCGCATCGCCGACCTCGACGTCACGCGACAGCACAACACCGTCAATTGGCGCTGTGATGGTCGTGTAGCTGAGCTGCTCTTCGAACTGCGTCAGGCTGGCTTCGTCCTTCTTCACCTGCGCCTGCGCCTGCGCCACCTTCGCCTTGTTTACCGTCAACTGCGCCCGGGCTACGTCGCGCTTGTTCACCGCCATGATGTAGCTGCGCTGCGAATCGTCAAGCGTGGCCTGGGAAACAACGCCGTCCTTCGACATCTCCTGCGCGCGCTGGTAGGCCCGTTGCAAGGTAGGAATATCGACACCCTGGGCATCGACTTCGGCGCGCTTCTCATCCGCCTCGGCGCTCTTCAGGTTGGCTTCCGAAGAGAGCAGCTGTGCCCGCGCCGAGTTCACCTGCGCCTCGATCTCGACCCGATCGAGTTCGGCCAGCACCTGGCCCTGCTTCACACGGTCGCCGGAGTCGACATACAGCTTCTTGACGATGCCGCTCGCCTTCGACTTGATTTCAACCTTGGTGATAGGAGTGATCTTGCCGGTCGCGACCACGCTCTTGGCCAGGTCGCCTTTCTCAACTTTTGCCAGCTTGGTGGGATCGATCTTGGTGCCACCCCGAGTCGCCGCCACCGCAACAATCACTAATGCCACGACCGCTATTACGACCGTTATGATGACCCAACGCTTCTTCTTATGATTTTTGCCGTTTGCCACCACTATCCTCCGCTAACGGGCAGCCTCTGCTTGCTGGTACGTTGCTAAGAATGGATTTGTTCCCTTGGAAACGAAAGAAGCAAGCACCTTACAAAGGCAGGCCCTTCTCTATTAGACAAGTTGGCGGAACGATTCGGTAGCAGAACAGGCTGAAGAGATGGGATTTCGGGATGAACTTTCCCGATTCGAGATACGTTACCGCGCCAAGGCTTCCGATCGGCGAAACAGGTTCAGGGGCCGCTGGAAGAGAAGGATACTTGATCCGCTTAGCTAGCTACTCGTGATCGCTTCTGAAGCTCTTCGTTGAGGGTCGATCGTCCGCGCCCGTACACGAAGAATCCGATGAGGCAGCCGCCGCTGATTCCAAACGTTACCGCGCCCAGAATGAAGCAGATCAGCTCGATGAGGAACTTCGGCGTGGTGATGTCCGCCTGCAGCCAACGGGCGTTTATCATCAGGACGCAGGCCGCAATCACGCACACTACAAACAATACGAAATACTTTTCGCGACTGAAATTGTCCGGCTTCCCCTTCCAGGAAGCGCGGGCGATCACCACCGAGATCACTGGGGCCAGGACAAACAAGATAAACAGCAGCATCAGCTCAAGGATCCATAGCCCCATGTTGACGCTCATGGCTGGAAGCGTATGCGACAAAGTAGCCAAAATCAACAATAAACGGAAATCTGGCGTACAGGCGGAGAGAGTTACCGGCAGCGGGCAATAATCAATGTCATATCGTCGGCCTGTTCGCCCTGGCTGAATCGTTGCACCTCGGAAACGAGGCGGCCCAGCATCTCCGCCGCCGGCTTCGCTCGATAGGTTCGAATGTTCTGTATAAGGCGTTCCTCGCCGAATTCCTCGGCGTCTTCCCCGGCGGCGGCTTCGGAGATTCCATCCGTGTAGATGACCAGGACATCTCCCGCGTGTAGCTCGCGTTCGGCTACGCAACAATCCCATTGCTCAAACAAGCCCAGGACCGTCGCGGTTGCCTCCAGCCGCTCGACATCTCCGTTTTCGCGGATGAGCAGCGGCGGATTATGACCGCAGTTCACATAGCGAAGCACGCGACGTTCATCGTCGTAGATCCCGAAGAAGGTCGTCGCGTAATGGTTGTGCTCCGTATTCTTGTAGAACAGGCGATTGACCGAGCGTAGCAGCCGCGGAAGATCTTCAAGCGCCAGCGCATACTGGCTGCGCAGGTTGGCCTGAAGATTGGCCATGAGCAACGCGCCGGAGATGCCCTTCCCCGAGATATCCGCCAGCACCAGGCCCAGCTTGCCGGATCCGAAATCAAGGAAATCGTAATAGTCGCCGCCGACAGCACGCGTCTGAATGCACTGGCCGGCGCATTCCAGCGTCGCCAGCGCGGGCGCCTGCTGGGGCAGCAAGCGGCTTTGCACCTGGCGCGCAATCTGCATCTCCTGTTCATTTCGACGCTCGGCTTCCATGCGCTCGGCCATAGTCTCGGCCAGCGAGATGCTTCGCATCGCGATTCCCGCCTGGCTCGCGACTGACGCCAGCAGTCGCCGGTCACCGGTTGAGTACGGCTCGTCCGACAGCCTTGGCCCCAGGACAATCACGCCCTGCAGGCCGCCATTTCCCGACCCGCGAATCGGAACCAGGCATTCGGCGTTGAGCGGCTCCAGCGGCGTGCCGCGCAAGCTGGCTGGGTCCAGCTCCAGCGGCTCACTTCGGCCGGCCAACTGAGTCAATCCCGCTGCTTCCGGAGCGAGGGTCAGCGCCTGCATGGGCGGCTGCCCGGCGTAGGCGTAAAGCTCGCCGCCGCGCCCACGCAAATACACAAATAACGGAAGGGGATGCAAGGCATTGTTAATGTCCTGGTAGAGCAATTCCGCCAGCCCTTCGCGATCGGTCACAGCCAGCGTGGTTGATGCCAGATGCTGCAGAATCTGCTGCGCATCATAGGCGCTGCGGAAGAAAGCACGGTCCAGGCGCGTCCGCACGTGGCGATGCACTTGCGTCGCTCCCGTGATCAGCAGTACACCGAAGGTCGCTCCGACTGGAATCGCGGCTTTCGATCCTTCAGAAAAGCGCCGCGAGAACGCCTGTCCGAACCACAGCGTGAGTCCCACGGAAATCAGCAGGATCAGGATCGCGAATCCCCGCTCCACCAGCAGATAACGCGCGCTGCGGCGCAGAAGAACAGGGATGGCCATTACCCTGTGCTTGAGCACGGCGTAGGCAAACGACAGCGGGACCAGGAACAGGAATGCAGCGCGCGCGAATGCCAGCCAAAACGGCGGTAAGGTGTGGGCAAGATCGTATGGAATGCCGATCAAAATGGCCGGTGTCACCCCGACCAGGGTGCCCCAAAGCATTACATTCAATCGTCGGCGGTCCTCTACCCGCGGAGCGCTGATCACGTTCCACAGCAGCGACGCCATCCCCAGTATGACCGCGCCATAACTGACAATGAGTCTGGTGAGGCCAATGCTTTCGTTGCCGAGCACGCTGTGAATAAACGGCAGGGCGTCGAGGTCGCCATGGCGGAAGCCGCCCCATCCAAAGCAGATTCCGAAGACCAGCAATGCCCATTTGAGCCAGGGAAGTTTGCGATCGGTCGGCGAGCGCCTGGGAAACACTGAGAAGAAGAAATAAAACAATCCGGGGAGCAGGCTCTTCATGAAGGTCTGGTACACCAGCATGAAGCGGCGCAGCATATCGGGTACAACACCAATCGCCTGCGGCGTGTCTGCCTCCGCAATCAAGCCGGCAAACATCAGGGCAAGCAGCCACGCGTTGCCATCTTCCAGCCGCAGAAATAACACCGCCACACCGACAACCAGGAAGAGCAGGGGATAGAATCCGATGACCTCGAGCGCTCCCCTTCGTGCCAGCGAAGCGGTATCGCCAGTCCCTTTCACAGCTCGGAAGACCGGAGTCAGCGTCAGCGGCTGAAATTCGTCCGGCCGCCGAATCTCCAAATGCACTGTTTCGCCTGCGTGCGAGGCAATCCAAACTTCGTCCAGAATCTCGGAACAGGACGCCGGCGCCTGTACGGTGCGGCCGTTGATGGCAGTGATGACGTCCTTGGCCCGCATGCCCGCCCGCTCCGCCGGACTACCCGGCCACACTCGGGTCACGATCATCCCGCCCGGCGAAGGCTGCGTGTCCATGCCGATTTCCACCGGAAAGGCCACCCGCTGGTAGTACATCCACGCGACGCTGTAAACCATCGTAGCGACGGCAAAAATCAGCGCCAGCCCGAGCAAGGGGGCACGGTAGCTAGGCCCCTCCGCGGCCGTGGTTGCAATGGCGTTATCCGGTCTCTCAGCGACAACCTGCATTAGCTGTAGTTTAGACGATTCAGCCTTACGCGTACGCCGGCACGCTGATCGCCGATGCGGCGAGATGTGCCCATCGGCCATCGGGAAGATTTGAATCGGCGAAATCCAGGGAAGAGTAGCAGCGCCAGACCCGATTCTGACTGGAGTCAGAGTAGGCAACGGTCAACCGGGCGCTCAGGCGATCTTCACGCTCGCAGCTGCCGCTTTCTGTAGAGGCTTCTTGTCCGCACTGCGCACCTTATTGGCCAGGGCCAAAAAGTGGCATTCTTCGGGCCTTAACTTCCGCTGAAGCAGAAGTTGCACCCGTTCAAAGAGCTCTTTGTTGGACATTATGGCGCTCCACGGTATCGAATGTGGGTGACCGTTTTCGGAAGCGAAGGTGTGAGATGCGGAATTTCGCGGACGGGTTGCTTGCCGAAACGATCTTCGAGTTTGTTTCCGTGCGGCCGTTCGCCACGGCGAAGATCAGTCCCGCCCCAATTGCCTGGGTTTTCGCCTGGAGCCTGTGGCAAACAGCCGGCTCCCTTGCTCACAATCTCCCTCATCTGCCGTCTGTTACGAAGCGGAAACGACAATCCAATTCCGCAACCTTGGTGTGGAATCAGCATCCAAACTAGCACTGAGAACGCGCTGGGGGACGTAATTACCCATGCTATACTGCGGGTAAGTCTCACACCGGTGCGCCCAGTCCTCAGATTGAAGTTGCTTCCCGGCCGAGTTGAGGCCTCCCGTGCAGCGATCCCACGCTGACGGGGTAGTAGTCGAAGGAAACGCACATGGCTCGTAGTTCGCGTCGCTCTGCTGTTCTTGTCCTCTCCATCATTCTTGCTTGCGGTTGTTTGGGAATGCTGTTCGGTCAGCGCCTGGCGTCCAGCACTTCCTCCAGCAGTGGCGACAGCGATGTTCGCGACAGCATGCGGACCTTCAGCGACGTCTATCGCGTCGTGCAGGAGAACTACGCCGAGCCGGTCAATCCCGATAAGGCCATCTATAACGGCGCCATCCCGGGAATGCTCCGCGTCCTCGATCCACACTCCAACTTCTTTGATCCCAAGGCCTATGCTGCACTGCGCGAGGAACAGCGCGGCAAGTACTACGGCGTGGGAATGCAGGTTGGACCGCGTAATAACAAGGTAATCGTCATCGCGCCCTTCGCCGGCGCGCCGGCCTACCGCGCCGGTATCCGTCCGGGCGACATCATCATCGCCGTCGATGGCAAACAGACCGACAACATGAGTACCAGCGACGTCGCTGAACTGCTCAAAGGCCCCAAAGGGACGAGCGTCAAGATCACCGTCCTGCGCGAAGGCTCCGACAAGCCGCTCGACTTCACCGTTGTGCGCGACGAGATTCCCCGCTACAGCGTTGACGTTCACTTCCTGATTCGTCCGGGTATCGGGTACATCCACGTCTCCGGCTTCCAGGAGACGACCGACAAGGAAGTCCGCGACGCGCTGGATGAATTCGGCGACATTCACGGCCTCATCCTCGATCTCCGCCAGAATCCCGGCGGTTTGCTGAGCGAGGGTGTCGGCGTGGCTGACCAGTTCCTGAAGAAGGGACAGGTCATCGTCTCGCATCACGGGCGTGCCTCGGCGGAAAAGGTCTACAAGGCGACCCACGGCAACGGCGGCAAGGATTATCCGATTGTGGTGCTGGTCAATCGTGGAACTGCGTCAGCCGCTGAGATTGTGGCAGGCGCAATCCAGGATCACGACCGCGGCCTGATTGCCGGGGAAACCACCTTCGGCAAGGGACTGGTGCAGACCGTGTATCCGCTCTCAGAGAACACCGGCCTGGCGCTGACGACTGCGAAGTATTACACGCCGAGCGGCCGCCTGATTCAGCGCGACTATAACGGCGTCTCGCTTTACGACTATTACTACAACGATCGTGACAGCAACGCCGAGGCGCCGGTCACCAACCACGAAGTGAAGATGACCGACAGTGGGCGCACCGTTTACGGCGGCGGCGGTATCACGCCCGACGTCAAGATCCCGAATCCCAAGACCAACAAGTTCCAGGACACTCTGCTGGAGAAGTACGCCTTCTTCAACTTCTCCAAGCACTACGTCATTAATCACAGCGTCAACAAGCAGTTCGAAGTGGATGACGCCGTAATGCAGGAATTCCGTAAGTTCCTCGATGAGCAGAAAATCACCTTCACCGAGGCGGACGTCGCGGAGAACAACGACTGGATTCGCTCTAATATCAAGGCTGAGTTGTTCATTAACGAGTTTGGTCAGCAGGAAGGCATGAGGGTCCATGCCGAAACCGATCCGGAAGTGCAGAAAGCGCTGGATCTGCTGCCCCAGGCCAAACAGCTTGCCGACAATGCCAGGAAGGTCATCGCGCAGCATAATGCCGCTCGGCTCACGGCGCAACAGAGCGAGGCCACCAGCAACAGCAGCCGTTAGTGCGAAATCGAGACCTCTCTAACAAAGCCCGCGCATGCGGGCTTTTTCTTTCGCGGCGATACCACCCTCGCCCCTCCTGACTTCGTCACTGGCTAAGGTTCCACAGGTCACTGACAAGCCTGCCGTTCCAGGTATGCAATTTTGGTGAGTATCTGGTCCGAAGACTCCCAGGTCTCCGCCTCATCGAGTGCCGCGCCTTTTGAATTTGCTTCTCAGGCGCTACCGAAACTAACTTCCCGCAGCTTCCCGCTGCTACTGGTACTCGGCCTAACGAAAGGAGGATCCCCTTGACTCCCAACTTCAAGAGCTTATTTCGTCTGCCGGGGCGAATAACCAGATCTCTGGCGGTAATTGCATTGCTTGCGGCGATCAACGCCGCCTCCGGCATGCAGGCGCAAACGTTCACCGTGATCCACAGCTTCACTAACGGCGCCGATGGCGGAGTCCCCAGGGCGGGCCTGACCTACATCTCGCCAGGAAGCTTTTACGGCACAACCATGTTTGGCGGTAAGGTGGTTCATCTTTGTGATTGGCTCGACGAAACCCCAGGATGCGGCACAGTCTTCAAACTTTCGCACTTCAGTTCCGGTTGGATCTTGACGCCAATCTATAGTTTCGACACGACCCACGGAGACGGAATTCTGCCCCTCGGCAGGGTGACCATAGCTCCCGACGGAACGCTATACGGCACCACCCTGGGAGGGCCTGGGAACACCAGCGGGGGGACGGTATTTCACCTGAGCCCATCGCCCGTCGCCACGAAAAAAGTGGCGCTTGCTCCGTGGAATGAAAGAGTCATGTATGCCTTCTCTGGAGGGAGCGATGGCCGCTCGCCTACAGGCGATCTGATATTCGACCGATCAGGAAGCATCTATGGCTCGGCGAGTGTTCTTTACAAATTGACCTCCCCTGGTAACGGTCTGTGGACGGAAACCGTTATCGATCCGGAAGGACCCGACGGTGGCGTCATCCTCGACAGTGCGGGTAATTTGTACGGCACCGTCCCTGGAGGAGACCTGTACGGTTGTGGTGGGATTCATAAGTGGTCGCTCTCTAGATTAGGTTGGATCGAGCAGACCTTGTACAACTTCACGGGTGGCAGCGATGGATGCAGGCCGAGCGGCGGCCTGATCGTGGACACTTCAGGAGCCCTCTACGGAACAACAACTGGTCAGGGCGGGGGCGGTGCAACCGTCTTCAAACTCACACCCAGCACTGCCGCCTGGTCTTTCGAACTGCTATTCAGCTTCACTGATGGCGGCGTCCCGCAGGGCAAACTGCTCATCGATGCCGCCGGCAACCTCTACGGTGCAACGCAGTTCAACGGAGTCTATCAGCGAGGATCGATTTTTGAACTGCAGCACTCGAATGGCACATGGTCGTACCGGTCACTGCACGATTTCACCGGCGGCAGCGATGGATGGAATCCTGTAGGCAGCCTGGTGATGGACGTAAATGGCAAACTGTACGGCACGACAACGATGGGTGGAACAGGAACCGGGGGTTGCGGGCTCTCTGGCTACGCAGGTTGCGGCGTTGCATTTGAAATCACGCCTTAAGTTTTCTTCTTGGATTTGAGGCCGAGCCAGCGCGCGCATAACACGCTGGCCTCGGCCTTGCCTTGTCTTTACTTCCCGGGCGCAGCTTGCAATGCCACCGGATTCACATCAACCGACGGCGCGTGACCCATCTTGCGGTACTCCGCCGCCAACTCCTTGATCTCCGTGAGATCGCGCTGCATCTCGCTCCAGCCATACCAAAGCGCGTAATCCGGGCTGGCATGGAATGTCCCCTGGAATGTCCTCATGCGATGCTCCAGGAACATGACGAACAGCTTCTGCTCGATTACCGTCGGCGCATCGTGGAACGTCAGCAGGTCAGGAAATGGATACGCATAGTTCTTTGGCTTCGGAAGGATGCCGTCTTTGTAAAGATCGGCAATAATGCGAATCGCCTCCGCCATCAGGTGGTCGGCATTCTTGATCATGGCGTCGCCGTACTGCAGCTGCTGGGTTGCGAAGTTGATCGAGTGACACCGATTGCAGGTCTTCAGCATCTTGTCGCGCTGGGCCTGAAACGACGCCTGATCGAGCCGCGCAACATTTGCAGCCTTCACCACGTCGAGCCGCGCCGTCGGCTTGCCGCTGGGATCGAGCACGCTGAGCGCCTGCAAAATCGTGACCTGATCGGCCTTCCATTGCGGGTCGTCAGGTAGCGGCAACCGCACCGCGAGGAATCCCCAGCCGGTGAGGACTTCGTGGTTCCCTTCCTGCATGTGACAGGTCTGGCAAGTGGGGGCGGAGGAAGTCTCGCTCTGGATTTTGAGCTGCTTCAGCTCATTCCGCACGCCATGCTTCGACGAGGAATACATCTCCCACTGCGGATGATCGAAGCCCATGTGGCACGTTTCGCAAGCCTGGGGTGAGCGGGCTTCTGCAACCGAAAACGTGTGCCGCGTGTGGCACGCGTCGCACGACGCAGCCCCGAAGCGCGACCCCTGCTTCTCCAGCGCTGCCATTTGTTCCGGCGTCTTGAGTCCCACTTTGTGGCACGAGCCGCAGCCCTTCATGCCTTCCGTCATCGCCATCGGTTGCCAATGGATTGTCGGCATCGCTTCCATCGAGGCCCACGCCATCGAGTGCTTGCCTTTCTTGAACTGCGCAACCTGCGCCTCATGGCATTGCGCGCATGTGTCGGGTGTCGGGATCTTCGCCTTCGCTGCATCCGCGGCTGTCGTATGCTCCGAACCGTGACACGTGTCGCAGGCAATTCCCACCTCATGGTGCTTGCTCTGCTTCCAATCCGTAACAACATTGGGAGTAACTTTGCCGTGGCACTCCACGCATTGCGAGCCGGGGTTAGACGTCTGGGCTGGTTGGGAAGCGGCCGTCAATAGAGAACATGAGAAAAGAAACAGCGCAGGAAGAAGGAATACACGAGAAGACATGCGCACCTCGGAGCGGTATTTTGGGCGCAGACATCGGAGCTTACGTCTCGTGCCCGCATATCGTCTGTGACAAAAGTCACATGTCGGGACGCGGCTTACCCCGCGCGTTCCATCTTGGGTCGCAGCAATAAAGTATGCTTCTTCTTGTGCAGCAGCACGTGAGAACAACGGCACGCCTCACGATAGCGGCAGTCGTCCCCGCCCGCAATGAGGCCGGCGTGATTGGCCGCTCCCTGGCCTCGCTGCTTCAGCAGATCTGCGTCGATGCTCTGCACGTTGTCGTCGTCGACGACAACAGCTCGGATGCGACCGCAAACGTGGCTAAAGAAGTCGCCTCGCGAAATCGCGTGACGGTCATTGCAGGCCGCCCGCTTCCTTCGGGATGGTCCGGCAAGCTCTGGGCGGTCCAGCAGGGTATCGAGCAGGCGCTAGAACTAAATCCCGATTTCCTGCTGCTGACCGATGCCGACATCGAACACTCGCGCGACAATGTCGCCCGGCTGGTCGAGATCGCGCAGACGGGTAACTACGATCTCGCCTCCTTTATGGTCAGGCTGCATTGCCACAGCCTGGCAGAGAAGCTGCTGATTCCGGCATTCGTCTTCTTCTTCTTTATGCTGTATCCGCCGAAGTGGATTCGCGATCCGCGCCGCAAGACCGCAGGAGCTGCGGGCGGATGCATGCTGATTCGCCCTGCGGCGCTTGAACGTGCCGGAGGCGTCGCGGCAATTCGGCACGAGATCATCGACGACTGCGCCCTGGCCCGCGCCGTAAAACGAAGCGGCGGGAAAGTGTGGCTCGGGCTGACCGCGGAGACGCACAGCCTGCGCGCGTATAACTCGTTCGCCGAAATCGAGCGCATGATCGCCCGCACCGCCTTCAACCAGCTGGGTCATTCTGTGTGGCTCCTGCTCGCAACCGTGCTGGCAATGCTGCTGGTGTTTGTCTGCCCGATCGTCCTCATCGCCACCCGTTCTCCCCTGCTCGCATTCATCGGCGCAGCCGTCTATCTACTCCTCAGCGCGGCTTACCTTCCCATGGTCCATTTCTATCGGCTCAACCCGCTTTGGGCCCTGACGCTGCCGCTCAGCGCGATTTTCTATGTGGCTGCCACCATCCACTCGGCGCTGAAGTACTGGTCCGGCCGCGGCGGCGAATGGAAAGGGCGCTCCCAGGACGTTGGCCCGGCCGTGTAGTACCGCTTACTCCTGCGGAACTATCCTCCTTCGCTTTTCGTCTATCACCCGGAATTCTGCCGCGGAGCTCTCTATGTACTCTTTTCGCCAGGACCTTCGTTTTGCGATACGACAGCTGCGCAAATCGCCAGGCTTCACGACGGTCGCCGTCCTCACATTGGCGCTGGGTATCGGCGCCGCCACCGCCATGTTCAGCGTCATCTACGCGACGGTGCTGCGGCCACTGCCCTTCCACGACCCCGACCGCATTCTCTTCTTCGAGACGCACGCAGCTGCTTCCTACACTCAGCCTTCGTCCTGGCCAGGCTATGTGGACGAGCGCGAACAAACCCGCAGCTTCGAAGCCCTTGCAGGTTTCAGCGCATACCAGGGCGTGAACGTCGACACGGGATCGCAGGTCCTCCACCTTCGCAACACCGCCACCAGCGATCACTTCTTCGACGTCTTTGGCGTGAAGCCGCTTCTGGGGCGCACGTTCCTCCCCGGCGAGGAGCAGGAAGGCCGCAACCGGGTCGCCGTCTTGAGCTATGAGGTCTGGCAGCAGAACTTCGGCGGCAATCCCAATGTCCTCGGCACGGCGGTCCACATTGATGGATTTCCGTACACCATTGTCGGCGTGATGCCCGCGGGATTCCGCTTCCCCGTCGGCGTCCCGAACACCGTCTACACGCCGCTGCACATCACGAAGGAGCTGCGCACCTCGCGGGGCGATCACTGGCTGCGGGTCATCGGGCGACTGAAGCCAGGCGTAACACCATCGCAAGCGCAAGCCGATATCAACCGCGTGCTGGTAAATCTCGGCCAGGCCTATCCCGACACAGATCAGGGCCGCACGGCGCGCATGGTCCCGCTCACCATCTTCATCACCGGCCAGGACCAGCGCCAGGCACTGTGGATCATGGCGGCCGGCGTCTTCTTCGTGCTGCTGATTGCCTGCGTCGATGTAGCTGTGATGCTGCTGGCGCGCGGCGTCAGCCGGCAACGCGAGATGGCCATCCGCACGGCCCTTGGCGCCGGACGCGTGCGTATCGTCCGCCAGATCCTGCTGGAGAATTGCGTGCTCGGCATGATCTCAGCCATGCTCGCGCTTCTTATCGCCTGGGGATTGACCGCCGGCATGACGCAGTTCCTCAGCAAGTCGTTCGAGCGCGGCGGCGACATTCAGCTCAACTGGGCAGTTTTCCTCGCTGCCTTCGCTATCGCGATGCTGTCGAGCCTGCTTTTCGGCATCATCCCCGCGAAGAAGATGTCCGCCAGCGATCCGAACCGCTCGTTAAAGAGCGGAGCCGCTGCGGGAACGGACCACGGTGATTATCGCCTGCGTTCCGCCTTTGTCGTTACCGAGATTGCGTTATCGCTCATGCTGCTGGTTTGCACCGGGCTCGTGCTGATGCAACTGTGGCGCATGCAGCACGTTGACTTCGGTTATACGACCGATCATCTGCTCACCCTGGAGATCAATGCCGCGCCCGGCGATTATGCCGGCAAGGACCTCGACGCCACGCTCTATCGTCCACTCGCCGACAAAATCCGTGCGATTCCAGGCGTAACCGGCGTCGGCTACAACCGCCTCATCCCGCTGCTCAACTGGGGATGGAACAGTGGCATCACGATGGTTGGCAAGCCGCCTGATCCGGTTGACCACGAGCGACTGGCCGAAGTTCGCGTCGTTTCGCCCGGTTGGTATCAGGCGATGGGGTTGCATCTGCTGCGCGGCCGCCTGCCCGATCCCGCCATCGACAAGCCCGGCACGCACGACGTGGTGGTCGTCAATCAGAAGTTCGTCGACACCTTCCTGCCCGGCGAAGAGCCCATCGGACAGCAGATCAAGAGCGACCCGAGCAATCAAACCATCATCGGGGTGGTCAGCAACGGACGTCAGTCGATTGAGCAGCCGCCGCTGGCAGAAATGGACTTCGCCATGTCGCAGGTGCCGCTGGCGGAAAGCGCCGACGTGATGAACACAATGTCGCTGTTCGTGCGCACGACCGTCCCGCCGGAGACGATTGTCAGTCAGCTTCGCCAGGCGCTGCATGAAGTGGCGCCGTCAGTGCCGTTCCGCAATCCTGAGACTATGGACGATGTCCTCGCCGACTCGCTGGTCTTCAATCGCATGCAGGGATGGCTGTTCAGCATCTTTGCGGCGATCGCGCTGGTGCTGGCGCTGATCGGCATCTACGGCGTGCTCAGCCAGGAAGTGGGCCTGCAAACGCGCGACATTGGCGTGCGCATGGCGTTGGGCGCATCGCGGCCGGCTATCGTCCGCATGATCGTAAATCGCGCGGCCCTGCTGATGCTGATCGGAGTGGCTGTTGGCGTCGTCGGCAGCCTTGTTTCACGTCGATTGCTGGCAACCCTGATTCCCGTCGAAACCAGCCGCGATGTGCTGACCACAGGGCTGCTTGCGCTGGGGCTTGGTGCGGTTGGCCTGGTTGCCAGCTTATTGCCGGCACGACGCGCCGCTTCGATCGAGCCCATGCAGGCGCTGCGAAATGAATGAAAGTTTAGCCACAGAGACACAGAGGCACAGAGGAATTCTGAACAACATCCCGATCCCCTATCGTTAGAAGGACGTCTCCGTCTTGAAAATAAGGGAACCTCTTCCCACATCTCTGTGTCTCTGTGGTTAATTGACTTTTGCACGAGGTGAATCACGGCGCGCTCCTGCGAGCCTATAATTTCTCCATGCTCCTCCACGGCATCTTTCCTCCCATCACCACGCCGTTTTATCCCGACGGCAAGATTTACCACCGCAAGCTCGAGCAGAACGTCGAGCAGTACTCGCGCGCGCCGATCGCCGGCATCATTGTGCAGGGCTCGACCGGCGAAGCCATCCTGTTGAGCGACGAAGAACGCCGCGATGTGCTGAAGTCCGCCCGTGAGGCCGCGTCGAATGAGAAGGTACTGATCGCCGGAACCGGAATCGAGTCAGCGGTCGAGACGCTGCGGCTGACCGAATACGCCGCCGAGCTCGGCTACGACGTCGCCATGGTCCGCACTCCGCATTACTACAAGGGGCAGATGGCCCAGGCAGTGAACATGCTGGCCTTCTATCGCTTTGTCTGCGACCGCTCGCCCTTGCCGGTCATCATCTACAACTTCCCACAGGCTACGGGATACGACATGCCTGTTGAAGTAGTACTTGAACTCGCCGAACACCCCAATCTGATCGGCATCAAGGAGTCCTCTGGCTCCATCGAGAAGGTGCAGAAGATGGCGCAAGGCACCCGCCACATCAAGCGCAGCGCCACCGTCACCGAGACTTTCGCTGCTGCCACGGGCCGAATGCTGCGCGCCGCCACCGCTGCCGCCGATGCAAACGGAGGAGCTTTGGTAAGCGTCGGGGCGCTGGCCGGAACCGCTGCGCCCAAGCCGTCATCGTCCGCGGTCACGGTGGTCGGCGGATTGAAGACGCGCCAGAAGGAAGTCGGCTTCCAGGTGCTGGTGGGCGCGGCGCACAAGCTGCATCCGTCGCTCGAAGCTGGCGCGGTAGGCGCCGTGCTCGCCTTTGCCGATTGCGCTCCCACCGCCTGCTACGAAATTTATGCCGCCTGGAAAGATGGCGATCAGGGCCTCGCCGAAGAGAAGCAGGCACGCATTAGCAAAGCGGCCGAGCGCATCGTCAGCGGACTGAGCATTTCGGGCGTGAAGTACGCGATGGACTACAACGGCTACTTCGGCGGAACGGTACGCCTGCCGCTGCTGCCGCTCACGGCTGAGAAGAAAGCGGAAGTCGAGCACCTGCTGGAGAATATTCGAAACTAAAAAGAATGGGATCAGGGGCTAGGGACTGGGGACTAGCAGGAACTCTCCAATCCACCGCTGCCGCCAATCCCTATTCCCAAGCCCCTAGTCCCTAGCCCCTTACTTATGCCACGCGCTTCCTGCGGTTCTTGGCGTTCTTGCCGGAACGTCGCTCGGCTCTTGCAACTGCCTTGCGCGGCTGGCTCTCCAGCAGTGTCTTGTCGCCACTCACCAGATTGCCGATGCCCTCGCGATCCCGCTCGCTGCCAAGCTCAGGCTGTTGCGGCTGCTTCTCGCCGCCGCCGGCGCGCGGCGTCGCGGGAACGTCCAGCTCGCGGCGCGTTAATCGCTCTGTCCTGCTCGAGCTCTGGGCGCTGTCGCTACCCCGGCCGCCATTGCCTCTCGATTTCCCTTTCCCCACGCGCTGCTGGCGCGAACGCTCGTCGTGATGCATATCGAGCGGGTGCGTGCCGGGATCCTCGCCTTCGGTTTCGCCGCTGCGCGGATCCACGATGAACAGCAGGTCCGACAAATCGCTGGCGTGGTCTTCTTCGTCGCGGAGGATGCCCTCGACCATGACGCGCGTCGTCGGATCGTGGTCGCCGAAGTGGCGAATCATCTTCTGATAGACCTCGATCACGATGCGCTCGGCGATCAGGTCTTCCTTGATCATGTCCGCCAGCGTCTCGCCTTCAGCGTACTGCGAAGCCGAGCGCTGTACCAGCGACGCAGGATTGTAGTCCGGGCGTCCGCCAAGCTGCTGGATGCGATCGGCAATCTGATCGGCGTGATCGCGCTCAGCGTCCGCGTGCTCCTTGAACTCGTCGCGCACAGCCATACCGTGAACGCCGGTCGCCATGAAGTAATGGTGCATATAGCGCAGGACGCAGACGATCTCCGTCGCCAGCGCCTCGTTCAGGATGTCAATGGTTTGTTGTACGTCGCCCTCGTAGGTAGTGGTGACGGCTCCGTCTTCAATCTTCTGGGCAGCGCGTTGGCGTATCTCTTCTACATCGGTAACAAAGCGTGGCATCAGAATGACCTCGCAGGAGACTTCCGCTTGGAGGGTCGCGGCGCTTGAACACACGACGCCGGGGCAGTAAAGCGGTGCAGCACGTTAGATCGCCTTCGAAGGCCGAAAGGATGCGTGGGTGTGCGCTTTTCGAACGAATCTGCCCGGCGCAGCACATCGGCGCTTAAACCTGCCTTGAATCACGGATTCCTGTCGGATTTCTGCGAAATACTTCGGATGCATCGACTATATTGAATTCAATGCCTTCACTTTCCCTCACGGAACTAATCGGAGCGTCGGTCATCGACAACACGGGAACGCGTGCGGGCAAGGTGCGCGAGGTGGCGCTGACGCCGGAGGAGAACTCCAGCGTGGTCACCAGCTTTGTCGTCAAGACCCGCCAGGGAAATCGCCTGGTTCCGGCCAAGGCCATCAGCCTGATCGACAATGTTCTGCGCGTGGCAACGCCGGCTTCGGAATGGAGTCCGTACTCCGGTCCTGAGGGCCTGTTGTTGCTGGAACGCGATCTGCTCGACCAGCAGATCATCGACGTTCATGGCCGCAAGGTTGTGCGCGTCAATGATGTCGACATTCACGAGGAGAGCAGCAACGGTCATATTGTCCTGAAAATCGGCGCCGTCGATGTGGGCGCGCGTGGCGCGATGCGGCGCTTGCTGAAAGGCGTTGTGCCGTATGCAGCCCTGAGGCCGCTGTTGGAGAAGATCCCGCCGAGGATGATTCCCTGGGAGTTCGTTGACCTGATCGAAACCGATCCCGCACGCCGCGTGAAGCTAAAGATCTCGCTCGAGCGCCTGGCCAAGCTGCACCCCGCCGACATTGCCGACATCGTGGAGGAGCTTGCTCCTGCCGAGCGCGAGGCTGTCTTCGAAACTCTGGACGAGGAAGTTGCCGCCGAGACCCTGGAGGAGATCGATCCCAAGCTGCAAGTCTCCATCCTCAGCTCGCTCGATTCCGACCGCGCCGCCGACATCGTCGAGGAGATGGACCCGGATGCCGCCGCCGACCTGCTGGGCGACATGCATCCCGACGCTTCCGAAGAAATCCTCACCGAGATGGAGCCCGAGGAGCGCGCCGAAGTCGCCGAGCTGCTGAACTTCCAGGAGAACACGGCCGCCGGGCGCATGACCACGGAATACATGGCCCTCAGTGAAAGTGCGAAGGTAGAAGATGCCATCGAGATGCTCCGCAACTTCGAAGGCGGGCTGGAGAGCATCAGTACAATCTACATTGTCGGAGAGAAGAACAAGCTGCTGGGTGCAGTGCCGCTGGCCAAAATCGCGCTCGCCGATGCCGCGACTCCCTTGATGCTGCTCAGCACCGGCCACATGACGACCGTACATCCCGGCGCCGACGAGACCAAGGTGGCGGAACTATTCGACAAGTACAACCTGCTGACGCTGCCGGTAATCGACGACGAGGGCGTACTGACTGGCGTCATCACCGCCGACGACGTGATCAACATGCTGCGCTCGAAGCTATAGCGCGAACCGCACTGCTGGTTATTCCTTCACCTCCGCCCAGCTCGGATCCGGGTTGAACTGGCGTATGAACGGCGCATCGGTCTTGGTGGATTCCCCCAGGTCCTTCTGGAATATGAGCCGGTCCTGATTGATCACAAACGTCATCACGCCGGAGACGCCGTAGTTGGCGGGATAGGCGACAATGCCAAATCCGCGATTCATGATGCCGTTCCGCGAATAATCCCTGAGGCCGCCGTCGGCATATGGGCCCTGCGTCGTCAGGATGCCGAAGTAGTAACCGTGGAATGGCTTGTGCAGACTGTTATTGACCTTTTGCCCCTGCTCACTCGCATAAGCCAGCAACGGGCCGATAGGACTCTTGGGCTTGCCGGGCTGCTGCGGCCAGTACAAGCCGTTCTCCGTACCGGGATCGCTGATCAGCCTGCGCGAATATTGCTTTTGTCCGCCCTCGCGCACCTGGGCGAAGTATTCCGCCTGAGCGTCGGCCAGTGTGGCGCAGATGTCGATGGCTGCCAGCTCATTGCGTCCAATTTCCCGGTTGATGAGTTCCGTCTTTCCTATCGGTGTATCGAAGAACCACTTTCCCGACGAATCCTTCTTAAGCGGTATGGGAAAGGCGGTGTTGCTGACGCCAACGAGCAGTAGCCTGTCGCCATTTTCCAGCTGCCGCCAGCGATTCATCCGGTTGTAAGCGGCGGCGAATGTCTTAAACGATTGCCGGTCCACATCGGCGTTGCCGGAATAGATCAGGCCCTTAGAATCGGGCCCGAATAGGGACGTCATCTCCGCCTGATTGTCATTCCCCGCCGCATCGGCGAGGGCTTTACCTGCGTCCTCAGGCGAGGCGAAGGTGCTCTGGCCGCTGGCAGGCTCGCTCGACGCCCCTTTGCGATGGCATGCAGGAAACACGATCGTCGACAATATCAGTGCCATGCCTGCAAAGATCCGATAACCCAGCAATCCACGACTGCGGATTGCCAACATCTGCCTCATCCAATCCTCCAGTAATTTAGGAAAAAGAAATGTGAGTTGCGCATTTGCAATAAATCACCAGCGCAATCCCTGAGCGCGGCCTCCGATGCCCCATCCCGTATTTCCGCCGTGGGTCACCCATCCGCGATAACTGGCGGACCGATCTCCCCAGCCGCCCGTGCCGAACCCGCCCTGTGGGCCCCAACTGGTGAAGGCCGTCAGCTTGTCGTCAGGATCGCTCTGGCCCCAACCGCGGAGTTCGTCCCAACTGGTCCAGCCTCCGCCCTCACGCGCCCAGGCGTTGAACGATACGGGAGTCGGAGCTGTTGCGTTAGCACTGACGCTCGTCGAGCCCTGGGTTTCGGCGTTCTGCTTCGCTTGTGAAGAAAAGGGGCGATTCGCATCGTTGTGGTACGGATGATTGCCGTACAGCACATAGCCGCCATAGTAGCCGCCATGCCAGGCGTGGTTTCCGTAATACGGATAGCTCTTGTAGTCGGCCACGCCGTGATACCAGTTGCAGGCCCAGTTAGCCCAGCCCCAGTCACTGCTGGCGCCGGCGCTGAGCGCAACCCCGCTTTCAAACGACAGTCCATTCCCAGCAACCGGGTCCGTGGGATTGTAATTCGGCGTCTTTATGGCGATCCCGTAGACGAGTGCTGGGTTGTAACGGGGCACGTAAACGACCAGCGGATTTCCCGGCTGAAGAGTGACTATATCTCCGGTGGGCTGCGCGACAAGCAGTTGCCCACTTGTCTTGATATTTTCCTCCGTCTTGGCCTTGGCGCGCAGCAGCTGAATCGCGGCCATCACCGGCGACTGCTGATTGTGATACGCCTCGCCGAGCTGCGAAGTCCAGATCAGGTTCTGCGCCATGTTGTTCAGCACCTGGGGAAACTGCGTCAAGCCCTTGATGCTCGGGTCCCACGGTTGAGGATTCACCGCCTGAAACAGGGCGCTTGGGGTCACGGTTTTGTTCTGGCTCAGCCAGAGATTCGCCGCCAGCACCTGGTCGGGGAAAGTTGCGCCGATCAGCACCTGCGCCAGCAGCGGGTCGGGATACAGGGCGACAGGAGCAACGAGGCTCTGCAGCTCTTCGCTGGTGAGCGGCAGTCCTTGTCCCGAATAGTCAGAACCGGACAGCGCCGCCGATTGAAAGATGGCCGCTGCGCCGGTGTCGGACGGGACGGCAATGAGAAGTAAGGCAAAGCAAAGCACGAATGACAACAGTTGCCGGCGACGACACAGAATCATTCCAATACTCTCCGCAAGGGGCCTTATGTTTGTAAACGAAGGCGCAGCAAACGCGCCACTGGAAAATGTCGACGAGCGTATTCCAATATTAACAGCGATGGAAGCAAGCTTGAGGTTACCGATGCGCGCCATTGGCAGCTTTTTCCTGCAATGGGCCGCCGCGCCAGTGAACGTCGCGCATTGGTCGTAACGCCAGCTACACTATTGCTTTGACCTTTTTAATCAGAAAGACGAGGCCTTCATTATGGCAGTCGGCGATAGTAAACGGGGCGTAATCGGAATCCTCACCGGCGGCGGCGATGTGCCCGGCCTGAATCCGGCGATTCGTGCCGTCACCATCCGAGCCTTGCGCGAAGGATATGAGGTCGTCGGCCTGCGCCGCGGATGGGCCAGCCTGATCGACATGGTTCGGGACAAGGATTACGACAACAGCGATAACTTTCAGCGCCTTACGGAAGAGCTGGTGAACCGCGCCGGCCGTACCGGCGGTACCTTCCTGCACACCTCGCGAACCAACCCCAGCCGCGTCAGCAAAGCCGATGTTCCAGAGCACCTGCAGGACAGCTTTCAGGCCGAGCGCAATGATCTCACTTCCGAAGTGCTGAAGAATCTTCAGTGGCTGAAGATCGATTACCTCATTCCCATAGGCGGCGACGACACGCTGAGCTATGCAGTTCGCCTTTTCCAGGAGGGCGTCAAGGTGGTCGCTATCCCCAAGACCATGGACAACGACGTTCCGGGGACCGACTACTGCATCGGCTTCAGCACTTGCGTCACGCGGATTATCGAGATGTCAAACCGGCTGCGCACATCTGCCGGCTCGCATGAACGTTTGCTGGTGCTGGAGGTGTTTGGCCGTTATGCCGGATTTACCGCCATGCTCCCCACCATGGCCGGAGCCGCGAATCGCTGCGTCATTCCCGAGTTCAAGTTCAACATCGACCGCCTCACGGAGCTGCTGATCTACGATCGCAACAAGAATCCCAGCAAGTATTCGGTTGCGCTGGTATCGGAGGGCGCGATGTTCGAGGGCGGCGACATGATCTTCGAACGCGAGGTGAAGGACGCCTTCGGCCACAAGAAACTAGGTGGCATCGGGAACCTGGTTTCCGAGCGCATCAAAGAACTGTCATCGCGCTACAACGAGGGCAAGCCGCTGGACGTTATGAACCAGAGCCTGGGCTATCTGGTGCGCTGCGGCGATCCCGACGCCATCGATTCGATTGTCCCGATGGCATACGGGAACCTGGCGCTGGACCTGATTCTGACGAATGTGCACGGGCGACTCGTCGTCCTGCGCAATGGCCGCTACGACAACATGCCGATTGAGGTAATCGTTGCCACCAAGAAAGTCGTCAACATCAAGGACCAGTACAATACCGAACGTCTGCGTCCGCGCTACAAGAGCTTCGAGATGAAGCCGCTGTTTATCATGACCAGCGATCTGGGATAAGAAATTTTCCCGTCCTCTGTCACAAATTCTCGCCGAGCGGCGTTGTTATGGTTGTGAACGCACCCACGGAAGCCTGGACGGAGGCGACGACCGGCGAGACCTCCTTCGACCTGGAAGCGGTCTTTTGCGAGCAGTACGCTCGCGTCGCCCGAGTCATTGCCAGGGTAGTTCGCGACCACGCACGCGCAGAGGAGCTGGCGGTTGAGGTCTTCCTGAAGCTGTGGAGGCATCCCCGGGCCCAGGGCGAGAAAACCGAAGGCTGGCTGTACCGCACGGCCGTACGCCTCGGGCTCGACGAACTCCGCCGCCAAACCCGTCGCATGCGCTATGAGGGCCTGCTGCGATTCGTCCCCGTTCCCACCCCGGAAGAGATCCACACCATCAAGGAGGAGCAGCAAAGAGTTCGGCTGGTGTTGAGCGCGATCGCGCGCCGGCATGCAGAGATGCTTGTGCTGCGCAGCCACGGCCTGAACTACCAGGAGCTCGCGGCCGCATTGAATCGCAATCCCGCCTCGGTGGGGACTCTCCTCATTCGCGCACAACATGCGTTCCGGAAGGAGTATGTAAAACGTTATGGCGAGCAATGACGAATCCTTCGTCGGCGGTTGGGTTGACGAGCGGCTTGCGCTGCTCAATCCGGGCGAGGAATGGCTGCCGAATGCCGGCAAAGCTCTCGAACGGCTGCGGCGTCGGGATGCGAACCGCACTGCGTTGCGAAAGTGGAAATGGGCGAGCGTGGTGGTAGCGGCTGCCATACTCAGCCTCAGCTTGGTCGTCTTCCCGGCGCCTCGTGTGTTCGCGCACTATTGCCTGGATTGCTCGGTTGCGCTGTTGCAGAGCCTGTCGACCCCGCCACCAGCACACACCGAACTCACACCTGCGGAGGACCGCAAGCCTGCACCCGATTTCACCTTAAACGACTCCGCCGGCAAGCCACTCAAGCTCTCCAGCCTGCGAGGTAAAGTCGTGCTCTTGAACTTCTGGGCAACGTGGTGCCATGGCTGCGCAACGGAAATTCCCTGGTTTGTCGGATTTGAGAGCGTCTACAAGAATCGCGGGTTCACAGTGGTGGGTGTGTCGTTGGATGGCGATGGCTGGAAATCGGTGAAGCCGTACATTGCAGCAAAAGGCGTGAATTATCCCACCGTGATCGGTACCGACGCGTTGGCGAACCTGTACAAGGTAACGGCCATGCCGGTGACCTTGCTGATCGACCGCAACGGCAACATTGCCGCCACGCATAAGGGCGTGATCAACAAGGAGAGCTATAGGGCAGAGATTGAGCAACTGCTGGATGATGATTCCGCTGTGATCGCGCACCGGCGATCCTCACGCCTGCCCTAATCCGGCGTCGAACTCAGCCACATCGCCGGCGGCGGCCGAAGCCGCCATGGCTTGCGGCTCAACCTTCGCCAAGGCCGCGGCAGCCTGGCGGGAAGCCCTAACCGATCCCCAGACAATAAACAGATTTGTCACCATTACCACCGTGAACGCCATAGCGGGAAGAAACGCGAACACCGCGCCACGGTCATTGACAATCTCCAACGCCAGCACCGCCGTGACCAGGCCACGAGGCAGCATCCAGAACAGGAGCTCAGTATGTTGCCGCTCCACATCGCGAACAACCCAGCGGCTGCCCATCACCGCGAGGAAGCGCGCCAACACCAATGCGGCCAGGATGCCGAGAATCGGAAGAATGTAGTGCCGGCTGACGAATTGCGCGACGATCCCCAGCAGCACAAAGAAGAAGGACCGCACCAGGAAGCTCATCTCGGCATGAAAGGCGAGCATGCGGGCGCCCTGTCGCGTCATGTGAGGCGTGCGCGGCAGGTTCGCAATCGTGACTCCCGAAATCAAAACGGTCAGCAGTCCGCTGCCCCGAAAGTAATCCCCGAGCGCGTACGTCGCCAGCACCACGCCGAGGTTCAAGATGTTGCTGTATGGGCCGCCCGCCAGCCTGGGCCACAGCTTCGACCAGAGCGCCCCCACGGCAACGCCTATGAGCAGCGACACCACAATGTGGTGCGAGAAGTCGGTCGCCAGTCCGCCGATCAGAGAACGGTTCTCCGCGGACTTCAACAGGCTGCCGACCATGAGTACGGCGATGACTTCGCCCAGCGATGACTCAACGGTCAACGTGATCTTTACGGGATCGGGGGTCTCGATCTGCTGCAGTGCAGGAATAACAATGGTTCCGCTGGTGCAGCCGAGGGCCGCTCCCAACAGGAGACAGTCGGTCCACTCCAGGTGCAGCAGGGCCCGTCCCACCAATGCGATCAGGGCCAGGCTCAGGCCAAAGCTGAGTATCGCCAGCAGCAGGCCGGCGGGAAAGTATCGCAGCGCCTGCCGCAGGCGCAGCTCCAGCCCGCCTTCAAAGAGAATCAGGATGAGGGCCAAAGTACCGAGGACCCGGACTACGCCCTCCAGATTTTGCGGTTTGATCCAGTGCAGAACCGGGCCCACGGTGATGCCAATCAGCAGCAGCACAATGATGTCGGGGACGCGCGTCAGCTTAGACAGGCGATTGGCAACCACTGCCAGGATGAGCAGGGCCGCCGGTAAGCCGAAGATGTGTGCCATCTGCATGTTAAGAATTCCAGCCGGAGCGCTCCAACATGTCACGAATAAATTTGACGATGATGCGACCCCTATGCGCCGACTCCGCATCATAGCCTGCATCAAGACGTTCCGGTGAAGAGCCGCATAACGTCAAGATTAGGCTGCCGTCTCGCTCCGGCGGCCTCGCCTTTTTCATGGCCGTGTCAGGTCGGCAGGGAAGGACTTAAATTCCACCTGTCGCTGCATCGCCTTTTCCGAGCCTTTTGCGTCGGTGGCGTGCTGAATCAGCAGGCCCTTAATGACGCGATAACCTTCCTCACCCGGTTTTCGTCCCTGAGCCACCGAAATCGTCCCATTGAAGTCGTACCAGATGCCGTGCACGGTCTTCGTGTTGAAGATGAGGTGATCGCCTTGCAGGGAGGCCTTATCGAAGAACTGATCGATGAACTGTCCGCGGTCGCTGTCGGAGTCGCCGAAGCGGGAAACGTATCCCGTAAGACGGCCTTCTTCCAAGGTCAACTGCACGAACTCGCCTTCGCGCAGAAAGGTATACATGCCTGAGACATCGTTGGAGGCGGAGATCGGCGGACTCGATGATTGCAACGCCCATGCCGTCCCTGCGGCACAAACCGCCAGCAAGCAGGCACCGAGTAGCGGAAAGAAAATCCTTTTGGTTGTCATGGCGTCTGTCGGATGGAACTGTATGCTGCATGATGGCACGAGGCTGCCACATTGCGGAAGCGCTAACTTCGGCGAAGCGTGGGTTTTCGTCACGGCGGAGGTGGTTGCGACAGAAAAAGGGAGCCATTCCTGGCTCCCTTTTGGCTGTTGCTGCTGCTGCGTTTACAGTTGCGGCGGCGTTGCCGTCGAACTGCCTTGAGGAGAAGTGGTGGTATCCGGCGGTGGCGGGGCATTCGTATCAGGCGGCATATTTGGCGAATTCGGCGTCGTCGTCGGTGCGTTCGGTGCCGTGCTCGGTGCATTCGGCGCCGCGTTCGGGGTGGTGGTCGCGCTCGGCGGGCTCGAAGGCGAACTTGGCGTTACGGTGGTCGCGCTCGGCTGATCAGGAGCGGTGCTGGGGGTGGTCGTAGCTCGTGGCGTGGCAGTCGTAGCTCCTGGAGTCGTCGTAGTCGCGCGCGGCGTTTGCGTCGTCGCGCCCGGGCTCTGCGTGGTCACCCCGGGCGTCTGGGTTCTCGCTCCGGGTGAGTTTTGGGCTGTGCCTGTCCCGGGTGTTGCGGACTGCGCAAACGCCCAGCATCCGCACAGGAATATGCCTGTCAGTAATAGCAATCTCCGCTTCATATGGTCCCCTTCCCTGTTGGAAATCGAAATGGCCGCCTCACCTGTCCGATGGGACACTGGGCTGCCGAGATGCCCGATCTGCGCCACAATCCACCCGCGTGCGATAACATGCGCAGAGGCGCTTCGGTCACCGATGCATGTTTCACCAGGGAACGGTCCTTGCCTCCGTGGTGGAGCTGAAGCGGTGGCCGCGTCGAGAGTCCATGCTCTGAGGCAGCCATGTCCTTCGTACGATTCGTCATGTTGTTGTCACTGGTTATCTGGATCGGTGGGCTCATCTTCTTCGCCTTTGTGCTTGCGCCAACTGTCTTCAATCCCAGTATCCTTCCCACGCGGCAGCTGGCCGGCAATGTCGTCAATCGAAGCCTCGGTATTCTGCACTGGATGGGGATCTGCTGCGGAGTTGTGTTCGCGATCACCTCGATGATCGATTCGCGCGTGGTAAATGGCTCGGCCCAGCCATTCGCGTTTCGGCACCTGCTCATTTACGCGATGATCCTCCTCACACTGGTCAGCATGTTCGCCGTCGGCTCGAGGATGCAGGTGCTGCGGCAGGAAATGGTCATGATTGACGAGGTGCCACACAACGACCCATGGCGCATCGAATTCAATCGCCTGCACCAGTGGTCGACGCGAATCGAGGGCACGGTCTTGGTACTTGGTCTGGCGTTGCTGTTTGCCACGGCGCGGCGGATGACGTAACAGCCATCAGCCGTCAGCAATCAGCAGTCAGTCAGATCGGTCGAGTCGCTTCAGGGGCAACTGCAAGGCATTTCCGCGCCTGCTATAACTTCGTAGGAGACCTTGGCCGCAATTGAGAGCTGCACGCGACGCTCGGCCTCGGATCACAGCACAAATATCGGTATCCGTTTAATCTTTTAAGGAGCAGCCCAGTCAGCCTTGGCTGAATGCTGAATGCTGAACGCTAATCAATGAAAACCGGCATCATAGGCCTGCCGCAGGTGGGCAAGACTTCCCTCTTCGTCATGTTGACCAAACAGCAGGTGGCGCAGCACGCGCACGGCAATCCGCGCGAAGCGCACCTGGGCGTCGCCAAAGTTCCCGACGACCGTCTCGACCGCCTCGCCGCCCTTTACAACCCGAGAAAACTCATTCACGCCAGCGTTGAGTACGCGGACGTGGCCGCGCTCAGCAAGGAGGCGCTGAACGAGACGGCGTTTGCAGCGAACCTGCGCAACGTGGACGCGCTGGCGCATGTTGTCCGCGCTTTTGAGGACGATTCGATTCCCCATGTGGGGCCGATTGACCCGTTGCGCGACATCAACAGCATCGACTTCGACCTGATCGTCAATGATCTGGGGCAGGTGGAAAAGCGCCTGGAGCGCGTCCAGAAAGACCTGAAGAAGATGAAGTCGGCAGAGATTGAGCGCGAGCACGAGTTGCTGCTGCGCGCGAAGGCACATCTGGAGAGCGAGAGTCCTTTGCGCGAGATGGAGATGACGCCCGAAGACAAGAAGCGCGTCCGCGGCTTCATGTTTCTAAGCGAGAAGCCGATCCTGTACGTGCTCAACATCGGCGAGAGCTCGACCCTCGGCAAAGACCTCGAGGAAGCGGTCGCCAGGCACGGCGTCACCGAAGCGGCCTCGCGTCCGAACACCGGCGCGCTTGGGGTGTGCGCCAAGGTCGAGGCTGAACTCGCCGAGATGAGCGACGAGGATGCCGCGGAATTCCTCGCCAGCTACGGGCTGAAGGAGAGCGGTCTGGTGCGCCTGATCCGTAAGAGCTATGAATTGCTCGGTCTTATCTCGTTCTTCACCGTGGGTGAGGACGAATGTCGCGCCTGGACGGTGGAGCGTGGCTCGAAAGCAGTCAATGCCGCCGGAGCGATTCACACCGATCTGGAGAAACATTTCATCCGCGCGGAGACGACCCACTGGGACCAGCTGCTGGAGGCCGGCTCTGAAGCCGAAGCCCGCGCCCGCGGGACCCTGCGCCTGGAAGGCAAGGAGTACATCGTAAAGGATGGGGACGTGATGCATATCCGGCACAGCGGTTGAGTCATCATGATGCCGGGCATTGCCTCTCTGCTATCCTGCTCGCGTCCATGAATCCCATCCTTCTCAGCATCCTGCTCGGCCTCACGGCCGCTGCTGCCAATGTCTTCGGCGGCGCCGTGATTGTGCAGAAGCACTGGGAGCGCAATTACCTGCGCTACTTCGTGGCCCTGGGCGCGGGATTCATGCTGGCAACGGCATTAGTCGAAATGGTGCCGGAGAGTCTGGAACTTGCCGGGCGGACCGGTGCGCTGCTGGTGCTCGGCGGGTATCTGCTGGTTCACTTCTGCGAGCACACCATCACGCCCCATTTTCATTACGGCGAAGAGACACACTCGGACGAATACCTGCACTCGCATCGGCGGGTGTCGGTGCTGTTCGGGCTGATGATCCACACCTTCTTCGACGGCATTGCAATCACCGCCGGCTTTCTTGTGTCGCCGTTTCTCGGCTGGATCATCTTTCTTGCCGTCTTCCTGCACAAGATTCCCGAAGGCTTCACGGTTACGTCGGTAATGTTGGCCGCAGGCCTGAGCCGTGGCCGGTCATGGTTTGCATCGGTGCTGCTGGGACTCGCCACGCTTGCGGGCGTGCTTACCATGGCGATCGGACGCCACTCGGTGAGCTATGGATTGCCGGTGGCCGCCGGAGTGACGATTTATGTCGCCGCATCCGACCTGATGCCGGAGGTCAATCGCGAGCCGGGCGTGAAGATGGCGCTGGTCGTATTCATTGGAGTGGCCGCGCTGTTCGTGCTCGACCATCTTGTGCATCTGCATTGATGGGTCCTAAGACTGGATGTGGAATGTTGCGGAGAAACCTGCTGCTCACGCTTGTGGCTGTGTGGTTCGTTGCGGCGAACGCCTGCGCGAGGCGCCATGCGAACGAGGGCGACAACAGTACTGGCGGCTTTGACTACTACGTACTAGCGCTCTCCTGGGCGCCGCAATTCTGCGCGTCACAGGGCGGAGATCCGTCTTCAAACGAGTGCGATCCGGTCCGTCATTATGGATTTGTAGTGCATGGACTTTGGCCGCAAAACGATGATGGCTCGTATCCGCAACACTGTGCGCAAACACGGCCAGTGCAAGCCGACACAGTGCAGCAACTTTTGAGCATCATGCCCAGTCTGCGGCTGATCGAGCACGAATGGGCAACACACGGGACCTGCACCGGTCTCAGTCCACGATCCTATTTCGCCACCATTGAAAAGGCGTTTACCAATCTGCAGATTCCGTCGGAGTACCGCACGGTATCGCGACCAATGACGATCAATCCTGCTCAGATGGAAAAGGCATTCGCCGAAGCGAACCACGCAACCCAAGCCGCCTTCGGCGTTTCGTGCAAGAGATCGGAGTTCGTTGCATTGTACGTTTGTCTCGCCAAAGATTTGCACTATCGCAGTTGCGGCACCGCGCTTCGGGAATGCCGCGCTTCGCAAATCGACATTCGGCCGATGCTGTAAATTCGCCGGCATGCTTGGCCAGACGCCCCGCTCGGTCTCTCACTGCTCGATGGGAGTCGTATAGAGCCGCTGTAATGGCCCATGATGGCGCGCCTATTATCGGCAGCACCGTCACAAGCATTCGCACGGAAGCAGTAATTCGCAGTGCTCTTTCGCAAGAGTGTATAGTTGTTTGTCCCCGGCCCTGAGTAGACCGTTGGCGGCTCGTGTTTGCGACAAGCGTACGGGGGTCTCACGATCACGATGAACGCGAATCCAACCCCAGATGCCGTGCACCGTATGCCCGCCGCGAACGGCCTGGCGTTGGTTCGAATCACCATTGGTGCGATGTTTGTCTGGGTATTCTTCGAGAATCTTGGCAAAGGGCTTTACACTCCTGGCGGCTATGCCGGGCTGATCAACTACTACATTCAACATAGTCATTCGCCGGGCGCGTGGAAAACCATTATGGGCCTGGCGGCGAGCCATGCCGCGATGGCCGCTCCCATGCAAGCGCTAACTGAAATCCTGCTCGGCGTTCTGCTTATCATCGGCCTACTCACGCGGCCGGCTGCTTTTGTTGCCTTCTTATACCTTGGCAGCCTTTGGATCTCGGAGTGGGGCACAGCATGGATCTGGGAGCTGCTGGTTCCAGTCCTCGCGTCGCTTGGGCTTGCCGTAGGGCGTGCTGGTCGAGCCTGGGGCATCGACGCATGGCTGGCGCAGCGCTGGCCGAATGCTCCGTGGTGGCTGCTCTAAGCCCGTCCAGTGCGCGTCTCCGTCATCATTCCCACACACAATGAAGCGCAGGCAATCGGCCGCGTTCTCGCCGACCTGCCCTCCGCTCTGGTGACCGAGGTCCTGGTCGTTGACAGCAACTCCAGCGACGGCACCCCCGAGATCGCAGAACGGATGGGGGCACGCGTTCTGCGCGAGCCGCGCCGGGGATATGGACGCGCCTGCCTGACCGGACTCGCCGCGGCCGATCATCCCGATATTGCCGTCTTCCTCGATGGAGATTACAGCGATCGACCCGACGAGTTGCCGCTGCTGCTTGCTCCCATCGTTGACGAAAAAGCCGACATCACGCTGGGCTCGCGTCTTGCGAAGCACAACGCCTCCGACGCGCTGCCCTGGCACTCCGCGTTTGGTAATCGACTCGCGGCCGCGATGATCCGTGTGCTGTATGCTCAGCGAATCACCGATCTGGGCCCGTTTCGCGCCGCGCGTGCCGATGTCCTTCGGCAACTCGCGCTGCGGGAAGCGACGTACGGCTGGGCGGTCGAGATGATCTTGAAAGGCGCGCTCGGCGGATTCCGCATTGTCGAGGTGCCGGTCAGCTACTATCCGCGGATCGGGAAATCGAAGATCAGCGGCACGCTGCGCGGTACGATCGGAGCGGCGTGGTTCATCCTCAGCCGCATCGTGCGATATTATTTCGGGCGCCGAAAGTCGCCACCTTCCCAGGCACAGTGATCTTGTATGAAGTCCAGCGAAGTCATCCCGCATTCACGTAATGATGGCCGCACGCTCGTCATCATGGCCAAGGCGCCGCGGACAGGAATGGTCAAAACTCGCCTGGCACAGGGTCTTTCCCCGGAAAATGCGACGGAGCTCTATCGCTGTCTTCTTAGCGACACGATCTCACTGGCTCGCTCCATGCGCGACGTGAAGGTTGCTATCATGTGCCCCGCGTCCGATGTCGAAGAATTAGCGCCGTTCGCGGCGGATGCAGCTACTGTCGTAGCGCAGCAGGGAGAGGGCCTTGCGGCAGCGCTGATCTCGGTGTTTGCACATTTTGCAGCCCCAGGCGGCCACTCCGTGATTGCCTTCAACAGCGACAGCCCGCATCTGCCGATTTCAGTTCTTGCCAGCGCATTCGAAGCGCTAACCACTCACGACCTGGTGATTGGACCCACGCATGACGGCGGTTACTATCTGGTTGGGGCAAACGCTGCCCATCCCGCACTTTTCGATAGCGATGGGATGGGAACCAGCAGCGCGCTCGACGCGCTGGTGGCACGCGCCCGTGAGCTAAAGCTTTCCACCGGCTTCACCGATCCGTTCTATGACATTGACCTGCAGGGCGACTTGAATCGCCTTGCGGCAGAGCTCAGCCTGTCTCCGGAGCGGGCGCCGCGCACCGCAGCGTGGCTCAAACAATGGCAAGGGGTGCTGCCACAGTTGCAAAGCGCCGCCGGCGACCTGTGAGGCTTACTCCATCTGGCAGGCTGTACGGGCTCGGCGTTGTTCTGCTTCTTTCACTCACCATCTGCTCGCGCAAGTTCAGTGGTCAGGGTGAAGCCTTTCCTCTCATCGCGCTGTCAGTTGCGGGCGTCGCGTATCTGCTCGCCATCCGGGAGTTGTTCTGCACTCCCATCTTTCCAAGGCGCGTGGTTGTTGTCGGCCTTTTGCTGGCCGTGCTGTGGCACATTGCCTTCCTGCGGATACCGACCGGTTCCGATGACGACGTGCGCCGCTACGTATGGGATGGGCGCATGCAGCGGCTCGGCTACAACCCTTACCTTGTGATCCCCGCCGATCCCGCTTTCGCCAAATTACACACGGCTGAGACTCGCACGCTGAACAATCCGGACCTACCCAGCCCGTATCCACCGGGTGCCCAGCTTCTCTTTCGCGCCGTAACAGCGATCCATGAGTCTGCGCTTGCGCTGCGGGTAGTATTTGTCATTTGCGATTTTGCCATCATTCTCGTTTTGCTCGATGTGTCGCGTCGCACGGGTCAAGCGGCGCACTGGATTCTGGCTTACGCGTGGAATCCACTGCTGGCGACGGAAGTGGCAGGCAGCGGCCACGTCGACATTTTCGGCGCGCTGCTGCTGGTGGTCTCTTTCGCCGCCCTGATACGCCGTTGGCGTGCGCTTGCAGCAGTCGCGTTCGCAATGGCGGTCGCAGTAAAATTGTTCCCCATTTTGCTGCTGCCGCTCTACTGGCGGCGCATCCGCATCCGAGACTCTGTGCTGGCCGCAGTGCTGTTTGGACTCCTTTATCTGCCGTTTCTAAACCATGGTCGAATTCCAACGGGCTCACTCGGTTCGTATATCCAAAGCTTCCGCTTTAACGGTCCGGTTTTTGCAGCCATCCAGCAAGTCGCGACTCCGCAGCTGGCTGCCGGAATTGCTGTGGTGGTCGGCCTCGTTGTTGCAATCTGGTTTAGACGCAAATCAGGCACAGCGTCGGCCGACGCATTTGCCTGGCCGATGGCCGCGTCGCTTCTGTGTGCGCCGGTCGTGTATCCGTGGTATTTGCTCTGGCTGCTGCCATTCGCGCGATCGGTCGTGACCCTGCCGATCATGATCTGGACGGTGAGTATTATCCCGACATACATCATTTGGCATCTACGTTCACATGGGCGGCCCTGGGTGCTGCCTGCATGGGTTGTGCTGCTGGAATACGGATCGGTTGCCATCACCGCTGCCATCCTTCTGCTGCGGTGGCGGAAGGGTACGGCTTTAGGCGTGTCGAGACGCGATACACGGGGCGGCCTTTAGCTTTCCTCCGTGTATCCTGAAGCGCCCGGCTGTCATCCAAACTCCATCGTTAATTCGCCAAGGAGAACACCCATGACAAGTTCGCGCTGTACCACAGCATTACGGGTTCTGCCGGTCCTTGGGGTAATGATTCTTGCTACAAGTTCCTGGGCGCAGCAGCGCCCGCCAGTCGTTGAGAAGCTCGCGAAGACCTATGGCCTCGATTCCTATGGGCAGATCGACGCGATCCGCTACACTTTCAATCTCCAACTCCCCGCGCTCAACCTTAATCTTTCTCGAACATGGACCTGGGAGCCCAAGACCGGCCAGGTCACGTATGAGGGAAAAGATAAGGACGGTAAGCCGGTGAAGGTCACATATTTGCGCTCGCAGCTCGCGAGCCAGCCGGCCGATGTAAAGGACGACATCGATCCAGGCTTCGTAAATGATAATTACTGGCTGATCCTTCCCTTTCATATTTACTGGGACACCGGCGCTACGGTGACCGATGAAGGCATGCAGAAGCTGCCGATCGGGAGCGGTTCTGCTGAGAAGGTCGTTGTCAAGTATCCTTCGGGCGGCGGCTACACACCGGGTGACACGTGGACGCTTTATGTTGGTAACGACGGCCGAATTGGAGCATTCCGCTATGACCGCGGCGGGCCAAAAAAGCCGAGCCTTGTCATCGCAACGTGGACGGGCTACAAGATGGCGGGTCCTCTGCTTGTATCGACGGAGCACCGCGGCACAGCCGACGGCAAACCGCTGCACCTTTGGTTCTCGAATGTTGCGGTTAAGCTCGCGGGGTCCAACACCTGGATGGACGCGAAATAGGCGGTCCAGCCACTATCGCGCCATCACTACCGTAGTACAGCAACTGCTCAGCTTCGGCAGGTCGCGGCTGGCGGCCATGCGAACCTCGAGGCGTGGCCGTTCTCCGCGCATGATCGGACAGTAATAGTCCGGCTCGAGCAGCGCGCCTTGCAGGCGGCGGCGCCCTGCACATCCGCCGTGGCAAGTGTCCCGAAACTCGCAAGCTTGACAGGCGGCGGGAACCGCTCGCGCCTGTTCGAAGGAGGCCGAGCTCAAGATGCCGATGCCGCTTGCCATCAAGCCCGATAGCGGCTCACCCCCTCCCGGCCAATAGACGCACGGTTGCGTTGTGGCGCGCGGTGTCACGCGCACGGTGCTTACGCCGCATCCTCCTTCGAGCGGCGGCAGCCCCGCCATCGCCCGCACCAGCGGCTCGCTAATGGCGATCACATCGGTCTCGGCGAGGAGGCGCTTGAATCCCTCCCAATACTCCCCATAGGACAACGCATAAGTATCGGATCGCACCGACTGGTATACGTTTACACGCAGAGGAGCGCCGAACTCTTTGGCAACTCGCGCGACCTCCGCCAGACGAAGGTAATTCGATTTCATCATCACGGCGATGATGGTCACCGGCACGCCCAGCTTCACACAGCGCGCCGCCTGTTGGTGAATGAGCGCCCAATTCCCCGCTCCCCGCTGCATGTCCTGCTCGTCTTGCGTGGGGTAATCGAGGGAGAATTCGATGTCATGAAAAGCGCGCAGTTCGTTGTCTTCCAGAACGGCGATGCTATGACCGTTCGAAGTGATGGTGAGCTTCACGGGCTGTGTGCGCAGGTAGGCCAGAATCGCCCGGAAGTCGGGGTGCATTCCGTTCTCGCCTGTCCCCAGGTTTACCGAACGGACGGGCAGCCGCTCCAGCACGGACTTGACCTGGTCCAGGGTGAGACGGTCCATACGCGCCGGATCGCGATAGCAGAACGCGCACGAGAGGTTGCATTCATTCGTCAGGCCAAGCCCAAGCGCAACCCCATCCGGCGTGCTCGAGGCAGACGAAATCGCGAATTCGCTCGCAGGATTCTTCACGCGCTACTCTTCGATACCCTTGCCGTCGGGTTTCGAACCCATGTCATCATCGGACATTCGTTTAAGTCCGCTGATTTGGGCTCTCTCCGATTGTAGACTCAGCCACTGGGCCCACCCCCAGCTTGCATGATTAGTTGTACTTCGCGCCGCCACGGACTGATGCCCCATTCCGCAACAGGTCCTCTTGTTTTCTCCTTGCACTAATTGGATTGGTCGTAAGGATTCTCTGCCCGACATAGCAACCGACACGGCAAACCCGGCAGCTAAGGTACATATTTAAGGAATGGTTTGTATTCTATTGAAAATACAACAGCTAACGTTGGCAAAGGTGTGTTGCGTAATCTCCAACGAATTTGCGCGCAGATGACGAGAAAACCTAAACCGGCTTCCGTGAATCGCACCATCCATTACCCCAGGTTTAAGTTGCTGCCACATCCCGGAGGCTTTTCGCATGTTCGTTCGCATTTTTCGCGCCCTTGCGATGTGTTCGTTAGTGTTGTCGGCTGCGGCCTTTGCCGTCGCAGGTACAACTCCCACTTACTTCAAGGTTGCCCCGACCGTCGCTGCGCCAGGGCAGTTCATCCAGTTCAGTTGGAACGCCAACGGCGCGAATGAGTTCGTGGTCACGCCGAGCCTGTTGCCGGAAGATCAAACCACCCTGCCGCTGAGCGCAGTGGGCTATACCCAGGTCGCATCTTCGGTGAGTACGACGTACCAGGCCATGGCTGTTGGCTCCCAGGCGGGCGCGCCCATGACGGCGCCTCTGAACATTGTCCCCGTAACCATGGCGGCCTCGGCCACTGGCGTCGCCGCCGGCCAGCCGGTGAAGCTGACATTCACCGGGCCGAATAACGGCAGCTCGTTCTCTTTGGTCACACTTCCAGAAAATTCCATCACGCCCGTGGTGGCGGACTCCTGCGGAGGACACACCTGCACGGGCAGCTACGTGACAGCTGCGTTAGGCACTAGCAGGGTGTTCATGGTCGAAGCTGAGGGACCCTATGGCGGGCAATCCTACTCGCAGCCCGTAAGCGTCACGGTACGCGGTGGGATGTCGCTAGCTTGTGCCGCGACGCCGGTCGTTCCGGCGCCCGGACAGCCGGTCACGATTTCCTGGAGCGCCAGCAACGCCGCGTCGGTTCGCATTGATGAGGGCGTGGGCGAGGTCTCGCCTGCGGCTGCCGGCAAGGTGACAGTGTCTCCCACGCAGAGCACCACCTACACCTGCACCGCCACGGACCGCTTCGGCGATCAACTTTCCCAGCAGACCCAGGTCCTCGTCAGCGCGGGCAGCATCCAGAACCTGAACCACATCCTCTTCATGCTTCAAGAGAACCGCGCGTTCGATAACTACTTCGGGGTATTCGCGAACTATCGCGTCAATATCGACCACATTCCCGGCGCGCAACTGAGCGATGTGAACGATCTGCACACGCTGCCTCCGGGTTATACCATCAAGAACCCGCAGGGACAGTCGTTCGGACCGTACCACCAGCGCACGACATGCATCGAAAACCTTTCGCCGTCATGGGACGAAACCCATTACGACATGGACCTGGTGGGCAATGACTGGTTGCACCTGACGCAGAGTTCCATATTCAAGATGGACCGCTTCCTGGATACGACCTTGTCGGGCGGCAGTGGCGATCGATACGATCCCACCCACACGCGGCCGCTTGGTTATTACAACCAGAACGACCTGCCGTTTTACTACGAACTAGGTGCACGCTTTGCGACGAGCGATTATTGGTACTCGCCCATCCCGGCGAACACCGTTCCCAACCGAATGTACTTGTTCGCCGCGACCTCGTATGGCCACGCCTTCCCGCCAAGCAATCCCGGTGATCCCGCGTGGCAGCGGCCGACCATCTTCCGCGCGCTCACGAACGCCGGTATTAGCTGGCGCTATTACTACCAGGACAATAGCGTGTTCCTGGCTCAATGGGCTGACTGGAACAATACGCAGATTCGCGGCAATGTGCGCAACATTCAGGAGTACTACAACATCCTTGCGAGTAGCACCGCGGACCGAGACCTGCCGAAGGTTGTATTCATCGAGCGAGCGAGTTCGACAGGGTACGACGAGCACCCGGACAACAACATCCAAACCGGTGCGGCCCGCGCGCGGCAGGTTATCACTGCCCTGCTCAGCAGCCAGGCATGGCCGGATTCTGCTTTCATCCTGAGCTACGATGAAGGCGGCGGGCTGTTCGATCACGTTAAGCCGATCCTGGTGACCCTGCCGGGCGACTACAGTCAGCCAATCGACTTGGGCACCCGTGACACGCCTGGGATGTTTAACGTCACTGGCTTCCGCGTCCCCGTTATCGTCGTCTCGCCATGGGTCAAGCCCCATAATGTGTCGCACTTGCCCATGGACTACACGGCCATCCTGAAACTGATCGAAACTCGCTTCACGATTGCCGCGCTGACACAGCGCGATGCGAATGCCGGCAACATGACGGATGCCCAGAATGGCTTCTTCGACTTCAGCTCGCCGCAGTTGCTGACGGTGCCGCCTTTGCCCACCCAGCCAACGAACGGGACCTGCAATCCGCAGCTGGAAAGTCATCCATGATCTGAGCGATCACGGCAGAAGGGGCTCCGCGATGAAGTTTTGCAGAAGCGCAGAACTCCTTCTCCCTACGAGGCTCCCATACGTAGGACCAATTTTCACCGCCGTCGCGAGCGGGTGATGGCGGTGAAGTTCCAAATTGTATTGGAGATTGTGGTAGGCCCGGCTGGGATCGAACCAGCAACCCTCAGCTTAGAAGGC
>Ga0126381_100000053_pt1 | contig 138267 bp, 118 predicted proteins | sample PanSoiMetPlot_28_FD_96465 | JGI IMG/M metagenome (GOLD analysis project Ga0126381, IMG submission 96465) | Tropical forest soil microbial communities from Panama - MetaG Plot_28 | ecosystem: Environmental > Terrestrial > Soil > Tropical forest > Bulk soil | place: Panama | collected 2016-02-17
ACAGTACATCGCCGTCCTTGAGCGTGACCTTCAGTCGCAGGGCATCGTCGCCGTCCACAGTGTCGTGACCCATATACTCAACGGTATTGCCCTTGGCTTTATAGTCCACCAGCGGCCCGTCGATGTCGGCTTCCAGTTGCAGATCGCGCAAATCGTCTTCACCCATCAGTTGGGGTTCCTTGCGGCCGCTAAAAGGCAGGATGGCCCATCCTTGCTTGCCGTCATAGGCCTGCACCGATGTCATTCCTGCCCTGGTGGTGTCTTGACGCATCTCGTTGGGACGCTTGCGCTCAATGACGACCACGACCGGCGAACGACCGGAACGCTCCGCCCGCCCGGTGATTCGCAGTGTCTTTACGGCGTTAATCTTGTTCAAGCCGCCCCTTGCCTCGATGTTCTTCTGTATCAACTCCTCGGCCGTTTGCGATAGTGAGTAAACGCTTAGGCACAGAACTGCCGCGGGGAGCAAAAGCGAGCCTTTCATGCAGCCACCTCGGGCTTAGGATCCAGGAAGCCTTTTGTTCGACAACTCGGACCGTCTGACAAGGTAAACGTGAAGCAGTATACGCCGGAGCCTATCGGAGTCATGGTTTGGACGGTTATGGTTTGGACGGTCGCGAGAGACGTGGCCCGCAACCGTTGTTTCCAAACCGGCTTCTCGGAGGTTAGGCCCTACCTCTTTGGGCAAGCCCCCAATTGTCTGGTAGGCCGCTTTGTATCAATTCCATGTAAGCCTGCGCCCAAGTGTGGAGCAGCAAGGATGCCGACTCCTCTTAGCTCCCTTTACAAGCCGTTTCGAGCTTTGGATCACTGATGATAACGCTTGGCGCGCATAGGCGACATGAATGCGGGTAAGAAAACGCAATGGGACGATGACCTGGAACCGTTGTAGTGCAGTGGTCACTCAGACCAATTGCGGGCGTCAAAGAAACACCACACCCGGATTAACCCTGAAATAAAGTCCCGCAAGTATGCACCCACTTGTCCCTCTTTCTGCGGCCTTTACGGGTTAGTGAATAGGGCTGCAAGGAGTGGGTTGCGTGCCGTTATGGCTTGGCTGCGCTTACAGGTCGGCGATTCCAACGAATGTGGCTGAAATGCCTATGGACACTCTGCATGGGTTTATTTCTTGGCTGGTGTGGTTCAGTCCACCGATGTCACCTACACACCCAGACTTGGAAACCTACATCCGTCGGGTTACCCGCAAATCACGAGGGAATCACCGGCCGCGCATCGACCTAAGAGACATTCAAAGGCACACTCGAGGCACTCGAACAGGAGTCCCGCGCTAGAGTCTTCATTGACCCCCGAGCGGTCTTCCGGTCCTGTCATCAAGGCAGTTCAGAGTGAACGTATCCGAAGACTGCGCATCTTTGGCCATGATCGCGATGTTCGGATGGAACGATGCCCGGGTGGCCTGCAGTGCGCTCCCGCCGCCCTTCACCAATGAAGTGAAGGAGAATTATGATGAGCGCAAAAGGCAATGAGAGATTCAGCGGGACACCAGCGCTCCGGAGTCAGGCTGCACGTCATGGCGTTGTGCCGGCAAGCTGCACTGTGATTCTTGGATTTTTGAGCTTTCTCGTCCTGGCCGCAGCCGCTGCACACGGGCAGTACGTGACTATCACCGGGAACTCGATTGCTCACTTTCAGGCGACCTTCGCAACTGAAGAGTTCCCTCATCTTCTCGCGAGCCAAGTCAACATTTGGGGCGTTGACTCGGTCCCGTGTTCGTATTTCCTCAGCACAAACGGCAACGGAACGCCACTGCTGTACTTCTACGTTCCAGCACAGACCACCGTAGCAGTCTTGATTGACTCGACAAAGGACATCCGAACGGGGGTCCCAGTCGCCCAACACATGCTATGCATAGAGACGACCATTGGGCTACTGCTGCGCCGAAATCCAAACATCAAAATCGTCGTCGCGAATACCCCACCGTGGACGCAATTCAATCCCTGTACAAACGCAAACAACCCTCCAACTATCCTTACGGCGATGCAAGCCTATAACGCAGCCTACGCAGACCCGACCACCGGTCTCCAGGCGCTGTATCCGAATAACGTCCGGGTAGCTGACGTTTACACTCCAGCCGCGGAGTCGAATGGTTGGGCGAACCCGTTCTACATGAGTGGCCCGTGTGGGACACACCCGGGAGCCGAATTTATCTGGAGCATAAGCTGGGGCCATTTCGTCTCCTCATATACCACTCTGGTAATGGGAGCGATTAACGATCAGTGGTGAGAAAGATGGTACGTTTGGCGAGAAAGCAGAACTAGACCTGGAAGAATGTCCCAAGCCACTTGTCGATCTGCAGGTCTTGGTCGATTTCGTCTGGGAAGATCACCGCCTGGCTGCCGCTCTATGACATTCAAGTTTTGCTCGAACGATAAATCGTACTCGGCGGCGGACCATCTCATTAATCGCCATTACAAAAGTAAACGGTCAACCCCGGCCTCGGACACATTTCAGCAGCGTCCCGAGGTCGACCGTCTCGTGTGAGACTTGTTGCCTGGATCTTTCGGTAACGGAATACTCATTCCCATAGGCCGACTTGTGGGGATGATAGATGAAATTACATTGAGCAAAAACAGCGGAACAGTGAATTGGTGGCGTGTTTCAGGGCTGCTGTCCGGCAGAACAGGCATCTTCTGATAGACCTGGGCGGCAACTTCCATGCCGATGGCTCAGCAATCACCCGAGTCCATGCAACCGCCAGCAGGCTATTCAAAAGCAGATTCAAAACTGGCCAAAGGAGACTTACACTTCGGCCGACCCTGCATTTGAGAAATCGCGTCAGCATGCTGCGGCGATTAAAGCCTACACCGCTCAAGAGATTGCGCAGGGCGCGAAGTCAGGACAATGGGCCGCCATGAACCAGAAGAGTGGAGCGACTCTCAACCAGACAGCCAACAGCGTGTTCCCCGCCAAGCCACAAACTATCTGACGTTATCGGGGGAGGAAACACGTCACGGATGATGTGCTCGTGGATCCCGTGTACGGTTGCGCCGAACAAGATGGCCCGGCCAGATACCCCGGCATAAAGCCGGCTAGCAATCGCGCGCCCGGTGGCAAGTACCACCGGGATACCGATGGACATTCCTACTGCGATTCGGGATCACCGGTAATAACGGAACCATGGCGATCAGTTGCTCCGGGCCGTGGCTCGTCGTCTTGCAATGCTACGTGCGCCATAGACGTCAAGTAAGTCGCTCCCCGCTCTCTCATGCAATTGTCCCATCCGCTGGTCAACGTGTACGAGTGCGCCTTTGGAATAAGTTCGGCTGAAATCAGTTTTCACGTTAGCGTCCAGATACCATCTGGAATTCGAGGTTCTTGTGCATGCCATCGTCAGCGTGCCTTTGGCCGCTTTTTTCGTCTTTTTGGCGGGCTTTAACGCATGGATCATGTTGACCAGCACTGGCGGGTCTCCGCGCAGCCGCAGGTTGTGGACGCAAATCCACCGAACTTGCGGTTATTCGTTCATCGCTCTGTTCGTGATCTTTTGTTATTTCATGCTCTTACGAATTAAGGGGTCGTCAGACGAACTCTCGCCGCGGCTCGTGCTACATGTCGGTCTTGCACTGATCCTGGGTCCTCTGCTTTTGGCAAAAGTGATTGTCGTCAGATATCAAAAGGCCGCGTGGGGTCTTCTGATGGCGTTAGGTATCAGCATTTTTGCTGCCGCCTTCACTCTGGTTACGCTGAATGTCTCCGTACACTATCAGCGCAACGCTTCAGCTCACAAGGTGCCTCATTCCATCTCGCTCATCTTCGTTGTGCTAACGGTCACTCTGGCGTTGGTTGCACTTCTCGTCCGGGCTAAACAAACGAAACCCAAACCGAACACGGCGACCGCTTCTTCAGAGAAACCAATCGATAGAGAATCTAGTAAACAGACGGACGAGAGTTCGAAACTAACCCTGGTACGGATTGAGTCACAAGCGACGGACGCCAAGACACTGCGGTTTCTACTACCACAAGGTCAGCCTCTTAACGCCCGCCCCGGCCAGTTCCTGACATTCCAATGGCCCATCGACGGAAGAACGGTCATGCGTTCGTACTCTATCTGCTCTTCTCCGACTCAGACTGGATATATTGAGATCACCGCCAAACGTGTAGAAAACGGATGCGTTTCTGTATTTCTCAATGATCGAGCTAGCGTCGGCTTAACAGTCAACGCTCGAGGTCCATACGGCAAATTCTATTTTGATGAGTCCATGCATCGACGAATCGTGTTGATCGCTGGTGGAAGCGGAATCACACCGATGATGGCCATGCTGCTATACATTGACGATTTATGTATTCCGGTAGACGTAACGCTTATCTATTGTGTTCGCACCGAAAAAGATGTCTTTTTCAAAGAGGAACTCGCGGCCCTTCGTGAGCGATTGAACTCCTTCCGGTGCGTTCTGGTCTTGTCTCGTCCGGGTTCCAACTGGGAGGGCTGGAAAGGCCACTTGCGACATGAGATTTTGGAACGTGAACTGGAGAGACCTTCCGAATCAACAATGTTCTTATGTGGGCCGCCAGCGTTTATGGAGCTTGCCCGCACGTTACTAAAAGACATGGAGATTGACTCTTCCAAAATTCTGCAAGAGAGTTTTGGGGGTGTGATTGCGGGAGAAACACGCACCCCTGGGGCTGGTCCGCTTGAAATGAGGTTCTCTCGTTCCGCAGTCACGTTCAAGGTTTCCCCTGACCAGACTCTATTGGAAAGTTCGGAAAAAAACGGCCTAATGATTCCGTACGGTTGTCGGCAAGGCATTTGCGGTACGTGTGCTACCAAGCTGCTCAGCGGCAAGGTCCGGATGGAACCTGAAGACGCCCTGAATGCCGAGTTGCGCTCACAAGGAATAATCCTTCCATGCATAAGTCGGCCTCTCTGCGACGTTACATTGGATGCCTAACAGCGGGATCTGCATCTTGGGCAAACTGTGGCGGAATCACAGGCTCATCCTTGGCAGTCTCTGTTGCCTGAATGTTACCCAATTCCATTTCTAGCTGGCTCCTAAGCTCGTTCTGCAGTCGCTTGAATTGCGCGAAGTATTTCCCGATGTGACGAGCTATCTCAGGCAGTTTTTTGGGGCCGAACATGATCAATGCAAGCAGCACGATAAAAATAATATCCGGCATACCAGTTTCAGCCCCAAGCGGCTCCCATAGGGTGTCGGTCATTCACTCGGTTTCTCGAACCAGTGGATTGGTCGCAACAATCTTCCACGTGGCCTTGTTGCTTATGTAGCATTGCTAGGAAGAGGAGCATCATGTTCTGCAATTCCCCTTGTTCGTCTTTCCAGGCAGCATCTAGCAGGTGAACGCAACTGCGCTATGACCAACTTCGATCACCGACCGTTCGTCGTCTCATAGTTCTATGGATTGTCGGTGTCACTTAACGTTCAGTCGGTTCTTCAGTAGACGAGGAGACAATCGCTTTATCCTTTACCGAGTCTCGAAAGCTTCGAATGCCGTCACCAAGACCTTTTCCTAACTCAGGAAGTTTCCTGGGCCCAAAAACAAGCAGAGCGATGAAGAGGACTACCAGCAAGGGTGCATCGGCTGAAACAAACCTTCAAACATAATGACCTCGCGTTAGATTAGGTTGTATGCAGGATGGACAGGACCCGTCCGCAACTGTAGCTGGAAGGTGGAAACCGCAGCTGCTCGCGGATCCTGCTCACCCCTTCTGCATTACCGGCCATCAGTTAGACCGGTAATTTTGTACCGCGGCCCTGATTAGCCCGCTGTGCGCGATTGTCATCGAGAACATGTCGCGCACCATGGCTGCGCTGCCTCAGATTCCGCGCTGAGCTGCGTCTGCCTCTTGGGCCAACTGCACAAATTCCGCGAAGAATTCTTGCGTCTGGCCAATAAACAGCCCGTCGTTAATCAGCGCTTTTGCAAATGCGACCGCCGCACCCTTCGTCTCGCTTGGGCGGATAATCGAAACGGGGGGAAGCTGCTTGCTGAGAAACTCGGTTGGTTCGGGCATGATCAGATTCGTTTGGAAGTCCTCGCCACCAAACGGAGAAGCATTCAGATTGGGGAAGGCCACCTTAACTCCAGTCAGCGGATCAGTGACGCTGACGTTAGGCGCATTGCCGGCTTTGTCATGCCAGGTCTGGAAGTGGGCGATCTCCACTCCGCCGATGCTGAGCACGACACGCAGGGCTTCAACGTTCGTTACCCTCTGCGCAAGCTGAATGTAGAGACTGGCGCCACCCTGCTCGATAAAAGCAAAGTGGAAGCCTGCCGTGTTCGCGATCGCCTGAGTAAAATCGGCGGAGTTCAGGTCCCTGTCCGAACGCGGGATCGCCGTATGCTTGCCTACCGCCAGTGAAGGTATCGCCTGGGGGAAGCTGTCACCGAAATCCGGATTCTGAGTACGACTGCGAAGGCGAGTCCACCATGATGTGTCCACTGTAAGCTGCATCAGGTTTGTGAGTCGCCCGATCTGCTGGGCGCCCGTAGCCTTGCTGCTGGGAAGGGTGCGGAAGTGATCCAGGTTTACTGGCTGCGCGCCCTTTGAAACCAGATAGGCATTGATGAATGTCTCATGGGTCAATTCATCCTCGGTATTGTCGTGAATGTACTGGGCCATGTCGCCATCGAGCTGATTCAAAGCTAATGTATAGGGAATGTTGCCGCCGGTAAGGCCGGGAAGCTCATTGTCCTGTACTCCGCCAAGCTCGGCATATTGCAGCCACAGATCAGTTTCGATGATTTCGGCTGCGGCCAAGTATCGAAGAATGGCAATGTCACCTTTAGTGAGACTGCCGGTCGCGGTGTCCTGGGCTATAGCAGTCAGGCCATGACCTAATAGGCCCATGCCTACTGTCGCGGCGCCTGCCGCAATGGTGCCGTTCTTGATAAATGACCGGCGATTTACCGGTCGACTCAGCATTTCCTCAACATTTTTCATAGATATGTTCCTTCTGCCTGGTAGTGAAGCTATTCTGCTGGTTGCTGGGCTTGTTGTTTTATCTGGGAAGTAGAGTAGTTTTGTCGATCGAGTTGGATACCTGCTGTCCCTGAAGCGCGCCCGCCAGATGGTCAAAGCGGAAGTGCTGTCCGGCAAAGATGCGGCTCAATCCTGCCTCTTGTGCTGCTGCAGAGAAGCTGGTGAAATGGCGCTCCACGCCTGGAACTACCTCGGACGTGACGGCGAAGTTGAAATTGTCACCAAGAACAAAGGCCAAAGCTTGAGCCGCGGCACTACTGGTGGCGCTGTGCGCGCCGGGATAGGAAGGATCGGGCGCGGTCTTGGTCGTCAGAGGCAGCCAATCCGGATCAAAATTGAATTCCGCAGCAGTGACGGGGCGCCAGTTGTGGTAAATGTACTTGGCGTTGAAGAAGGAGATCGTAGTATCCGCCATGCCAAAGTTGACCAGGGCAAACAGCCGTGCAGTCTGCTCGATGTTGAGATGGTGCGCTATAGCGGCGGTCTGTGCGATCTCATTCCAGTAGTTTTGGATTTTGCCATTCCAGAATTTTCCGATTGCGGTCTGTTCCGGAGTGCGCGTAGTGCTGTTGTTCTCGCCTATGCTTTGCACCTCGGCAAGGTCCCGAATATATTCCGCGTCGGTCAGCGCCGGAGGCGGAGCAGGAAGGAATTGGTTTGCATTGGTGATCGCAAACGGGGTGACATCACCCCACTGGGTGAAATCAGCCGGCGTGAAATCCGGCGGAGTGGGGCGCCAGAAACCCGGGACGAGCTTTGACTGGAAGGGCGGAGGCGTCACATCCGCACCGTCGTTGGCACGAAGGGCCAGGATTTGGGCTGCGACTGTTTGCCCCACCGCGATACCGCCGCTCTTCGCGCTGCCGTCTGGAATGCCGGCCAGGTCTTGCTGAAGTTCGCTGTCCAGCGTGGTCTGAAATTTAGGGTATAGCGAGACCAGTACGTCATGGGCGGCCTGGTCAGCTGCGGCGACTTGGGATGCTTGCGGTGCGGCGTCAGCCAGGTGAACTAGATACGGAATGAAGTCACCAGCGATGTTACTCACGGCGTCAAAGATGGCAGCGTGCAGAATGGCGAAGCTGCGCGTGGAATGAATGGTTGCAGGTTGCGCACCGGGGGTGCGAACGATGACCAGCAGAGTTTTATTCCACTCTATGACCGGGTTGGCCGGCAGAGCGGAAGGTCCGGGAGAAGGTACAGCGTTCGCCGCCGTACCAGTTCCTGCGATCTGGGCGTGAAGACTAGCGCAAGCGAGCGCAAGGGTTGCCAACTGTTTGAGCATAACCTTTATCCCTTTTGTGCTTTCTTTTCGGATTTGAGGCCCGGCAGTGAAGGACCACAAGCAAGGCGCTCACGTTGCATAGAACCGATTGGAGGCTTTTTTATTCCATGGGCGAGAGAAGAAGTGGTCTCACTAGATTGACGAGATGGCAGTTATTTATCGATAGTATGCGGAAGGTCACGACACTAGAACTATAAGTCAAGAGTAAGAAAACACTAAACTTCCCCTATAAACTACAGCGGTTCATCTACAGCATTCGCAACCAGCAAGAAGGCAGATGTTCACAAGAACTTGACTAGTTAGTGACAAAAAGTTTGATCCCGGCTAACTATTGTTTCGAGTGCAGCGGAACTGACGAACAGCAATGAAGAGCGTGGACCAGCTTATGTGGGCGGACCATTCCGCTGCGAGGCTGTCGCTGGTGACGTCGGTTTATCGCCCGTCATCTCGGTTAGATCGACCTGAGGCGAGAGCTCGTGTCTGAACCTGCTGACTAAGATCGCCACTGTAATCGCTATGTAGAGAACTCCGGTCACGCCCTCCAGTGCCGCTAGTATGCGAGCTCCCCCGCTGAGCGGCACGATATCGCCGTAACCGATGGTGGAGAGCGTTATGAGACTGAAATAAAGCAAGTCCGTCTCACGGTCGGCCGGGCGGCTTCCAATTTGAATTGAACCTGGATGGAAAGCATCCATGGCCAGGTAAAGCGTCGTCCATAACAAGCCAAGCAACAGATAAATGTTGACGGCAGTGTAGAGCTGCGCCTGAGTGACGGAGCGAGAATTCCTGAGATACGAGAAAAGGCCCGTAGCCGTAAGTGCGAAGAACGCAGCCAGAAATCCCCATCGAATTCCGGTCAGTACTCGACTGCGGAACGTATTACCCGCCACCACAAAGATCACATTACCTAACGCCAACAGAACCGAGGGCCACACCCACCTCTTTATCTGGGACAGACGGAAGATGGATATGACGACAGGTATGAACATTACTGCAGCGAGCACTAGTCGGCTCCAGGTTCCTTGGTCTAACACCGGAGTCAACAGAATGGCCAGCAGTAGGGACATGAGGAGCAACAAGTCTGGTCTCGATCGAAGTTTCATCTGCATGCAATACCTCAACAACGCGCATTCTATCGAGTACTCAACAAAAGAGCCCATATTGTAAATAATCCGGCTGAGCGATCGAGAATGAAAATCATGCGGCCATCGTGGAGGTGCATGCATCGAATTGCGTTAGGAGAAAACTTGTGAAAGCTGCTGTCGTGCCCGCTGTGAGCAGTTCGTGGCAGATCCAGGATGTTCCCCAACCACAACCGGGACCTGGTCAAGTGCTGGTGAAGATGCACGCTAGCGGCATCTGCTATACCGACGTACATCAGACCCTGGGACACCTTCCTGGAGAATTTCCTCGAATCCTTGGCCACGAGCCAGTGGGCGAGATCGTCGCCGCTTCTCCTGATGTAACCATTCGCAAGGTAGGCGACCGCGTGGGCACCGCATGGATTCAATCTACCTGTGGTCGCTGCGAATGGTGCCAGCGCGGCCGGAGAATGTTCTGCCCCTACCTGAAGGGCACGGGGGGCGAGGCGCAAGGCGGTCACGCCGAGTACATGCTGATGAACGCCGACACCACGTACCTGATTCCTGACAAGGTTTCCTACGAGCAAGCCGCGCCGATCTTTTGCGCCGGGTATACCGTTTATGGCGGGCTCCGCTGGGCCGATCCGCAGCCGCATGAGCGAGTGGCGGTACTGGGAATCGGAGGGCTTGGACACCTGGCGGTGCAATACGCGAAGGCTGCGGGCTTCGACACCATCGCGATTTCGCACTCCCCCGAAAAGGATAAGATGATTCGCGAACTGGGCGCGGATGAAATTGTCCGCGACGGAAAGAGCCTTTCTGCTGCGGGCGGCGCCGACATTATCCTCAGCACTTCCAACTCGACCAAATCCATGATGGACAGCATTCAAGGTCTGCGCCCGGACGGCAGGTTCATTGTCATGGGCGCCGATGACGAACCCCTTTCGCTCCCCCTGGTCGAGTTGCTCTTCAAGCGCATCAAAATCATCGGCAGCCAGCAAAATGGTCCCGAATATCTCTATGAAGCCCTGGATTACGTGGCCCAAGGAAAGGTCAAACCCATCATTGAGACCTATCCGCTAGCTGAGGCTGCGAAAGCCTACGAACGCGTTGTGGAGGGCAAGGCTCGCTTCCGAGCCGTCCTCACGATGTAGGCCGTGCTTGTCTCACACTCGGCAATCTCTTCATGTGGCGATTCAAAGTCGCCGCCTTTTCGAGTGAATGAAAACGTCCAAAGGTCTGATTTCACCGGCTGGCTGTACTACTACTTCATCACGTCCGCAGGAGCATGGGACGGACACTTGCATCTCTCAATGCCTCGCACTGTTAGTTTTGCCAGTTCCTATCGCGTGAGATCGGACATAGGATGTGGGCACTCCTACCTCGCGATTCGCGTCACGCCACGTGCTTACAAAAAGCTGGCATAAGGAGAGCTACTCAGTTTAAGAGGTGATACGTATGAAGAAGAGAAGCTTTGTCTACCTATTGAGCTCGTTGTGTCTGATTACAACGCTGTCATTTGCACAGAGCGAGTTTCCGACGGTGGAACTCGCCGGTGGTTATTCGTATGTCAACTTGAATCCACAGATTGTGAGCAGCCAAAACCTGAATGGCGGTGGCGGCGCGTTTGTCTATAACCTCGCCCCGCTCCTCGGGATCAAAGCCGATTTCATGGGGTATGCCGTCGGTACCGGCTGGACGACCTATCTCCGGAACCGTTATGGCTTCGCGGGATCAGCCAGCGGCAATGCCTTCACCTACATGTTCGGTCCGCAAATCAAGAAGCACTCTGGCAAATACCAGCCCTTCGGAGAGGCCCTGTTTGGCTCCTTCCACTCCAACGGCTACGGCACGCTGATCCGCTGCATTCAGAACAACGGATGCAGTGGTGTGAATGGGAACGGAAACAACAATGGGTTTGCGATGGAATTTGGCGGCGGCCTTGACATTCCTCTCTCCACGCATGTGCAGATTCGTCCCGTTGAAGTGGACTACCTTTATGCACACTTCAGCGCCAACCACATTCGCGGCTATTCAGCCGGTCTGAACAATTTCAAATACTTCGGCGGTGTCAACTTCACGCTTGGAGGTAGTAGCCAATAAGCATAAAGGCCATGGCTGGTGGCTGATAACCTCCGATGAAAAACCGGTGTGAACAAGCCGGGCTTTCCGGAGAGCGTGGCTGTAACGATTAAGAGCTGCGGATAAGCTGACAAACTTTCGATCTTTCTACGCCTCGGAAATAACTGCACGTAAGCTCAATCCAACGGGCGCTCGCCGAAGCGCCCGTTGTTCGTCAGCCCTCTCACCACAGCAACTTCAGAGCGAATTGAATCTGTCTGGAACTTGTGGAAGTGCTGGTTATGGCGCCGGCGGTCGGAGAAACGCCAGATGGGGTAAACACAATAAGATTGGGTGTATTGAAATTCGTGTGGTTCAGGATGTTGAAGATCTCGGTCCGGAACTGCAGGTTGAAGCGCTCGCTAAGCCTGGTATCTTTGATGGCGGAAAAATCCCAATCAAAGAGACCCGGGCCGGTCAAAGAATCTCTGCCCAGATTTCCATAGAATCCGCTATTGGGTGGCGGCTGCAAGAAAGCTGCGGGGTTGAACCATTGCGCCGGGGTTCCGATGATCGCCGAGCCGGTGAAATCAGGGTTGGCGAACGGCCGCACCGGGTTGCGAGTGTCGCCATTGTTCGACGGGTTGTAGCTGAGCTGGGGGGTGAAAGGAAAGCCGCTCTGCGCGAGTACGACGCTGGTGATCGACCATCCGCCCACGAAACCGTTCGCCAGGCCGCTGAGATGGTTGGCGTACATCTTTCCACTGCCAAAGGGCAGCGCGTAAACCAGGCTTACTGAGCCCAGGTTCCTCACGTCGTACGTCGCAGGTCCCCAATCAGCCCGGATGTCGTAGGGATTGGCCACTAATCCGGGTGCATTGCCGGCAGTTGTCTGGTTCAGCGAGTCGCCGTCATCCAGCGCCTTCGACCACGTATAGGTTGCGCGGAAGGAAAGATCATGGCTGAAGCGATGGTTCAGGTCGAGCTGTGCGGCGTTGTAGCTGCTGTCGCCGACAGAAAAGTACGTCCACGTGTTGGCCAGCGTTTTGTTGGCCTTCGGCGTACCGGCAGGAATGTAGAACGTCCCGGCGGGTACCGGTGTGCCTGCGAGTGGAGCCGGGAAGGTACTGGGATAGACCGCGGGGCAGGGATATGCCGGACAGATTGTCGGGATTGGCGTATTGGCATCGACGCCCACAAGCTCGTGATACCCATGGGATCCCACGTAGCCAATCGTGAAGGTGGTATTTGGGGTGATCTCCTGCTCGATCCTGAGCGACCAGGAAATCAGGGTCGGCATTTTAAGATTCGGCTGTACTCCACCGGGAACCAGCAAAGCTTTTGGCGGAACCGGCGCCAGGGGATTGATGGGAAGTTTCGATACCGGCAAGGAAGCAATGCTGTAAGTGGGATTGAATGGAGCATTCTGATCCATCCTGTATCCCAGGGCGTCTTGCAGGTCGTTGTAAATTCCGAAGCCGGCGCGCACCACCGTCTTATCCAGGATTGGACTCCAGGCGAAACCCACTCGTGGCTGAGGCAGAAACTTTGCATTGTTTACGGTGAAAGAGTTGCTGGAAATTCGCGGCTCGTCGGAGATGACGCCATTGGGGAATGTGTAATTGGCCGCTCGTCCATGAGCTTCGTTCCACCCGGTGGAGAACTCGTCGCGGAATCCCAGCGAGAGTGTGAACCTGGGAGTCAGGCGAATCACGTCTTGTGCATAAAACGCGCCGAATAATGAACGCCAGTTCATCTGCGTCGGCGCCGGGTCATACAGAAAAGAACTCGTTACTCCCGCCAGAAATGTCTGCAAGCTGGCGAAAGTTGCCTGCCCGTACTGGCTGAGCGCCAGCGTTTCGTTGGACTGAAACTGCTGGAGCCATGCCCCGAAGCTGAACTGATGCACACCGTGTGTCCAGCTTACGCGCTCTTCGTAGGTGTAAACGTTGCGGGCTACGGTGAGATTGCTGCCATTGTTGCTGCCAGCCAAGCCTATCTGTGCCTGTGGATTGGAAGCGGCGCTTCCTCCAACCACGACTGCGCCGACCGGAAGCCCAAGCAAAAAGCCCGGCACATCTGCGGCCGGCGTTCCCGGCGTTGGTTCTCCGGTGAAGAAATAACCGGCGCGCGAATAGCCGAAGCGAGCGGTATTCAAAAGGCTGGGTGAAAAGACATGGGTCTCTTCCAGGCTTGCAACCTGCTCCCGCAGATTCAGGGTGTCGGTGCTGTACGGATCGAGGATGGTCGCAGTGACATCTCCACCATCGTCGATGGTGTAAACCGCCGAGAACGTGTCCCTGGAGGAAAAGATGTGATCGAAGCGGGCGGTGCCGAAGTCCTCGCGAATGGTCTGAGGCGGACTGCTTGAAACTGCAGAGATTCCGTTAAAGGTTGGGTCGCCAGGTGACGGCGTGGGCCAGAGGTTCAGCAGGGGCTGGACGCTGGGCGCTGCGGCGGCACGCGAAGCTAAAGAGGGCACGAACGCGACCGACGTCTGGTGCAGGTTCTGACGGTATCCTTCGTAATTGAGGAAGACGAAGGTCTTGTCCTTCTGGATGGGGCCGCCCAGGGCAGCGCCGAATTGATTGCGCTGGAATGGGGGTGTGGAGGGGCCATCGAAATAGTTCCTCGCATTGAGCACGTTGTTGCGCAGAAACTCATAGACCGAACCGTGCCACTGATTGCTGCCTGACTGGGTGACGATTGTCACCTGAGCCCCGGGATGCATGCCGTATTCCGCGCCATACGAGTCGCGGAGAACGTTGAACTCACGCACGGCGTCGACGCCCATCAGGTTTCCGCTGGGCCCACCGGGTTGCATATTGTTCTCCGCAGCTCCGGTGAATTCCACGCCGTTCAGCAAGAACAGGTTTTGTTGAGGACGATTACCGGAAACGGCGAAGTTATTGCCCGTGGTTGAGTTCGACACACCGGTGCCGCCGGTCTTCTGCGAGGTGAAGTTGACGACAGCAGGATTAAGAGGGAACAGCAAGTCGTAGCTTCGTCCGTTGAGGGGCAGGGCCTTGACCTCTTTTTCGCCCACCAAACCGGAGATGTCCTGGGTTGTGGTATTAGCCACGGGAACATCGCCGACAACCTTCACCTGCTCGTCAACTTTTCCGACACGCAAGCTCATGTCGGCGGTGGCATCCTGGCCGACCACGAGCGAAACTCCGGAGCGAAGTTGCTCGGCGAAACCGCTCTTCGACGCTCGAAGCTCATACTTGCCGATCGGAAGCGCAATCAACTGGTAGCGTCCTGCCTGATCGGTAATGGTGGAGCGGGTGAAACTGGTGTCGACATTCGCGGCCGTGACGGAGGCTCCCGTGATGGCAGCGCCGGTCTGATCTGTGACTCGGCCCGACAGATTTGCCGACACCTGCGCGATTGCCGGAAGGGACGATAGGAACAGCAACGACAGAAGCACAAACCATGAACGGCGGCGCGCAGCAGACATCATTTTCCCCGTGCTGGAGATGTTGGAGGTTTGGAAACGGCGGTCCGACCCGGGACGAGGGGGCATCGTTGATTTAATCGGATCGAATCGTTAATGTCAAACAGATCTAGCTAAGTGATGGTGAGCGCATGGGGGCGGCGCGAACGCAACAGATCGTATCGACGAGAATTATGACGACACTCGCAGGTTGGGTGCAGGGCGGGAGCCTGATGCGGAAGCCATGGCGACGAGACGGGGAACCGCGCAGGCTGGCATATGGTCGCACGTTACATTGTGCGGCACACCTGCTATGCTCGGCGACGGCTTTTCTATCGCTCTATTCAGGACGGAGGTCTGACAGTGTGGCAGGTTCATCCCTGGCTGGCGATTGGAGTAGCGGCATCTACGGCTGCGACGGATGCGGTGTACGTGATGTTCAGCGCGGCGGTGGCGTCGCGGCGGCGCGTGCCTGCGGCGACGTGGAGCAGCGTATGGTATCTGCTGTCGGCGTTTGCGGTGATCAGTTATACGAGGAACTGGATCTACGTGTGCTTTGCGGCGCTGGGTTCGTGGGTTGGGGCGTACGTGTCGATGACGCTGCTACGCAGGCCGGCCGCGATGAAGCATGACCGGGGAGAGCCCAAGAGCTCGACGTGATCCGACGCTGTCACTGCTGACGAGTCAGAACAGTTCTCGCCTGCGTGCGATGCTAAAGTCTGGACCTGGGAACTGCGCCGTGCCTCGGTCCTGGGCCAAACTCTTCGCCGCGACTGCGGCACTCGATTAGTACTTTCCACTTGAAAGAAACGTCTCAATAGCGAAACCTGTAACGGATCTGCAGGCCGATCATACGAGGGTCGGCCCAATGGGTGCCGCCGAAGGTGTTGCTGTTGTCGATCTGGTAGCGGTTATTGCCGATGTTGGTGCTGACCAGGCGTGCGGTGAAGCTCTCGCCGAAATTCTTTCCGACCGATAAATCAAACGTGTAGTAAGAGGGGAGATGGTTCGGGCCATCGCCGTTGAGGAAGCCTGAGCCGTAGTTGAAGGTGATCCCGGCGAAGCTGCGCCAGGGCAGGTCTCCTTCGGCCCCGGCAGAGAACGTGTTCCGCTGGTCGTGATCGAGGAAGTAGCCGCCTTGCGGAGGAGGGGTGAAATCGGTGAGACCGCCGGTGACTGCTCCGAAGCCCTGGACGGTCTGGTTGGAATAGACGGCGTGCGCGCGGAAGCGATGCAGCAGCAGAGGAGAACGCAGCGTGGTCTCGAAGCCTTCGACGCGGCCGGCTTGAATGGTGAGTGGGAGAAAGATATTGGAGTTGCCGAGCGCATCGTGGTCGAAGTAGTTTTGCGCGCCGGTGTGGAAATAAGTTTCGCTGAGCGTCCAGCCGTGAAAGGGAATCGCGATGCCGTACTCCTGCTGAATATCGCGTTCGCCTTGCAGCGGCAGGAAGGTGAATCCCTGGCTGGCGGCGAACTGCACGAGGGGACCGGAGACAGTATCGAGCGGCGGGGGCTGATAGAAGTACGAATAGGCCGCGCGCAGCACCCAGTTGAGCTTCGGGAGTTGAATGGAGACGCCAAGGCGCGGATCGGCGGCGTTCTCATTGAGCTCGCCGGCGAAATGCGTGAGGCGGATGCCGCCGCTCAGAGTCAGCCACCGGGTGGCTTTGAACTGGTCTTCCAGAAAGAGCGCTTCGAGATTGCCGCCGGGAAAGACGCGCTGGCTGAACTGGTCGCCGGAGCCGTCGTTCGCAATCACGGAGAAGAACGAGTTGTCCTGCTGCGCGAAGGCGTATAGGCCGACGCGCGCATTGTTGCGCTGGTTGATGGCGGCGAGGGTGATCTGTCCGCCTTCGTAGTTGGAGGCGCGATTGTCGGTGGCGATGGGAACGTCGCTGAGACCGCCTTCGTAAGCCGTGCGGTTGAAGTGATAAAAGGGCGAAACGATCAGGCTGAGGCCGGGACTGTAGCTGTGCGCCCAGGTGAAGGTGCTGAAGATGTCCTGCTCGCGCTCGCGATCGTCAACGCCGGCGGCTTGCATGTCGGGCGTGTTCGGGACCTGGTAGTAATCGAGGCGCAGGCCGGCGACGAAGCGAAGCTGGTCTTTGGAATTTGGATTGTAGAGCAGGGAAGTGAAGGCGCCGCCGCCTTGCGCCTGATTGTGCAGATTGACGGGCGTGGGCGGCTCGAGCCCCCACTCGGTGCTGTTGCCGCTGCCGCTGACGTAGTAGGCGAATTTTTCAGTGTGATCGCCGAAGCTGAGCCAGTCATCGGTCTGATTGTAGTTGCCGTAACCGGCGATCAACTCCGCCTCACGATTGCGCTCGAAGCCGCTGTTGGGCGCCACGTTGAAGAGGCCGTAGATGCGATCGCCATATTCAGCGGCGTAGCTGCCCGTTTCGGCTTGCAGGTAGGAGATGTCTTTGGGATTGAATTGCGGACCGACGCTGGATGCGATGGCGGTGTTGGGAACGGGAACGCCGTCGATGGCCCAGGTGACCTGATGACCGCCGCGGACATGCAGCTGGTCATGGACCATGTAGGAGCCGGGGACGAAGTTGGTGATCATTTTGAAGCTGGTGCTGGAGTCGACGCCGGCGTACTGGAAGATTTGTTTCTGCGAGATGAGGATGTCGCGACGGGGGGAATCGGGATCAACAGCTTCAGGCGAGGCGGTGACAGTAACTTCTTCCTTCGCGCCGGCGAGAGCGAGCGCGTAATGCAGAACTGGCGCCGATCCTGAGACGACGGTTAGCGCCTGCGATTGCGTGGTGAAACCGGAAGCGTCGACGGTGACGGTGTACTTGCCGAGGGGGACGGCGTCGAAGTAGAACTCGCCGTCGTTGCTGGTGGCGATGGTCTGCTTGTATTGCGAGTCGGCGGCCTGGAGGGTGATCTGAGCGCCGGCGACGGGATGGTGCTGGGGGTCGTGAACAACACCGCGAACGTTGCCGAAGACCGTGGCCGCGGCCGGTAGATACGCGGCGAGGAGCAGCGCCAGGAGTCCACGGATAGGGAACGGTCGAGTCATGAGATTCATCCCACAATGTGGGATGGGGGAACAGCAATGGGCCGCCGGGTCGAGCTGTTATCGGCCGGCCGAACGGCCCGCTGAAAACGTCGAACCGCAGGTCCCCTTCGCGCCGAAGCGCTCCGCGGGGATGACAATAAGAAACGGCTTAGACGCCGGCCTGACGGCCAGCCCTACTCCGTAAACACGAAAAACAAGCAGGAACTAAGCGAGGGGAGGGCCGCGTTTAGGAGGAACCAGCGACGAATTTTGCGAAACACGCGGTGACGGGAAAGGAGTGGAATCGCTCCAATTCGCATTCAGCAACAAAGTTTGCGCGGCAATGCGAAGTGCGGTCGTCGAGTGCGAAAGCAAAGCTGCGGAACGACGGTATGGACAAATGGCCGCGACGGAAGAGAAGCCATCCGATTGCGCCGGAGCTGCACAGTGATGCCGGCCATTGCGGCGGCAGCAGGCGTGGACGGGTGCAGGCGCCGAGAAAAATGGCGGTGCAATCGGTCCAAGCAGCACTACCAGCAGCAAACTGGCGAACCACCGTCGCATGAGCAGGGATTTTACTATACGCACAAGGGCGACGTGTCTCGGAGTTGTGACAATCTCGCAAATCGCGCGTCTCATCCGCTGTGCCCATTACAATAAGGATCATTCAGACCACGTTAGCCGGAGAGACTGAGTGCGCTATCTGATCGTCATTCTTGCCGTGATTGGGATTGCGGTTTCGTCGCTTGCGTTGAAGGTGCATTACGACGATCCCGGCAAAGAGCCGTGCAGTATCAACGAGAGGTGGGATTGCGGCGTGGTCAATCACAGCCCGTACGCGGTGATTCTAGGCGTGCCGGTGGCGGCGATCGGGATCGCGGGATATCTGCTGATTGGGGTGCTGGGGTTTGCGCGGCGCAGAGGTTGGCTGCTGGCGGCGACGCTGGTTGGGTTCGCGTTTGCGTTGTATCTGACGAACGTCGAGGCACACGTGCTCGAGGTGTATTGCCTGTATTGCGTGATCTCGCAGGGGATCATTGCGTTGCTGGCGTTGCTGGCGATTGGGTGGGTGGTCTCGGTGCGGATGCGGGCGCGCACGGCGTAGTCGGAACATCGAGGCGTCCCTGCCGGGACTACAGCTCAGCGGCTAGTCCAAACCAGATTCGTTGTTCGATTGCGCCGCTGAGGGCTGCATGAGCTGGCGCAGGGCTTCGATGTAGGCCATCAACTGCGCGACCAGGTCGCCGGCGCGGGCTGCGTCTCTGGCCAGGCTGGCCTGTTCGACGGCGAGCGCCATCGCCTCACCGCTGGCCGCGCCCAGATAGCCGAGGCTTCCTTTGAGCGAATGTGCAGCCTCGCGCAGCGCCCCAAAATCCTTCTGCGAAAGCGATTGCGTGAGGCGGCTGGCGAACTTGGGATATTCTTCGAAGAAAATGGCGATCAGCTCAACTAACAGAGACTCGTCACCTCCGACCCGTTCCAACGCAGCCGCGTAATTCCAACCGCCGGACATGGTAGCGGCGCCTCCGATGCGCACGGCAACTCAGTATTTTTATCGGCGGATGGAGCGCGAGCTTGAACGCGCGGTCACCAGCTGGAAGGCAATGCGTCAGCCAGTTCGGTGGTGAGCGACCACTCGATGGCGCGCATCTTTTCCGAGCCGAGCTTTTGGCCATCGAAGGTGATGTAAAAGACGTCGTGGGCGACCGGGCCTTCGGTGTCGATCAGCGCGATCTCGATGCTGCAGCCTTCCGCCGTCAAAGCCGAGCTGATGGTGTGCAGCAGTCCAGGCCGGTCCTGGGTGACGACCTCCAGCATGGTGCTGCGCATAGAACAATCGTTGTCGTAGCGCAGGCGAGTTTCGATCGTAAGCTTAAGCGGCCGTTGATCGGCTTTCAGCCGCGATTCCACCAGGGGCTCGAGCGGAACTTCGCCCATGAGGACCTCGCGCACCGAGCGTTGAAAGCGCTCGCGCTCGGGAGGATTGAGTTCCAAAGTCTGGAACCGGTCCCTGAAGTGAAAGACGTCCACAACGGTTCCCGCACGATTGGAAAAGGCGGCGGCTTTGCTGATGTCCATTCCCCATGCATAGAGAATGCCGGCGATGGTACGGAAGAGGCCGGGGCGGTCAGTGGTGACGACGGTCAGCACATGATGTCCGTTGGTCTCTCGCGGTGCGAGCTGCACGGGCTCGCCGGCGAGGCGGCGGGCCAGGGCGAAGTGTCGCACGACTTCTTCCGCAGAGTGCGACAGCACGTAGCGCTGTGGCAGGCCGTCGAGGAAGTCCAGCATTTCGGAGCGACGCGCCGGCATGAGCGAGACAATCTTCTCAATGGCTTCGCTGGAGGCATCGGCATCGAGCCGCTCATCATCGGCACTGCGATCGAAGTAACTTGCCGTGCGCGTATACAGCCGCCACAGGTTCTCGGCTTTCCACGGAGTGAGCGCCTCGGGATTCACAGCCTTGATGTCGGCCAGCGTCATCAGGGTGAGCATCTTCATGCGCTCCGGGGTGCCGATTTTGGCGGCAAGCTCGCGCACGGTTGTGGGGTCGTAGATATCGCGGCGGCGCATGGTGGAAGAGATTTCGAGATGATGGGCGATGAGGAAGCAGACGGTGGCGGCGTCTTCTTCCGAAAGCTGCATCCGTTCGGTGGCAGAGGCAGCGAGTTGCAGGCTGCCGTGGACATGATCGGCGCCTTCCAGCCCTTTGCCGGTATCGTGCAACAGGAGCGCGAGGAAGAGCAGCTCCGGGTGCTCCAGCTCGGAGATGAGCTGCGCGAAGGGTTGCAGCGGACCTTCGCGCTCATGCTCGAGCTGATGCAGGACGCCAATGGCGGTGAACGTATGCTCGTCCACGGTGTAGCGGTGATAGAGATCGCGCAAGACCAGCAGGTCGATGGCTTCGAACTCGGGCAAGGCGCGGGTGAGCAGGTTCAGCGAATGCATGGTGCGCAGCGCATCGGCGGCGTGCGATTGGGTAAGAATTTCGCGCAAATGCTGCCAGAGAAAGCCGTCCTGGGGCATCGTTTCCGCCAGCCGTACGTGCGCATCGTTGAGGCGGCGCTCGGCATCGGCACTCAGCGCAAAGCCATGGCGGCCAAGGAACGTGAACAGACGCAACACAACGGCGGCTTCGCGGGTGTCGGCGCTCTGCTGGAAGAACACGCGGCCATCGAGGACGGAGAACTCAGAGTTGGAGACGCGCGATCGCCAGTGCTGAAAGGAGCGGTAGAGCGACGAGCGTTCCTGCGACACCAGCGCCAGCAGTTGCGACGTGTTGCGATAGACGGCTTTCGCGTGTCGGAAATATAGGCGCATCCATTCCGAGGGAGAAACGGGGCCGGAGCCAGTGGCGATGCCGCGCGCAGCGAGCTCTTCCTGCGCCGCCCAGGTAATGGTGTTGTCGTCGCGGCCGTGGCGATAGTGGAGATGGCAGCGGGTGGAGCACAGAAACTCCGTCGCACTCAACATTTCGCTCGGCGAGGAGTTCTGGCGGACGCTGATGAGGTCCGGCCTGCGGCCTGCCGCGAGCGCGGCAATCATGCCGATCCACTTTGTGACATGGCAGTCGCGCAGGCCGCCAGGGCCGTCTTTCAGGTTCGGCTCCAGATGAAAGATGGTGTGCGCGAACCGCTCATGGCGAAGGCGGGTCATCTCAGAGAGCCGTTGCAGGAGGTCATCCGAATCGCGCGCAATGAGCTGGGGCAAAGTCCTGGCGTGCAGGCCCGCAAATAACTCCGAATCACCCGCAAGAAAGCGGCAGTCGAGGAGAGACAGGGTGAACTCGAGATTGTTCTGCTCGAAGCGGCCGCAGTCCGTCAGCGTGCGCACGGTGGGGCTTACCCGGAGACCACAGTCCCACATTGTCTGACAAAAGGCGGTAACCCGGTCCTTGATGCGGTCGCGTGAAAGCTCGTCTTCCGTGAGGAAGAGCAGGTCAACGTCGGAATAAGGAAACAGCTCGCTTCTGCCAAAGCCACCGGTGGCGATCAGGGCGCAGTTGCGTTGTCCCGGGCCGAATTGCTGCTCCCACACTGTGAGAGCAAGCCTGTCGACAATGCGGGTGCGGCTGCTCAGGGAAGCCAGGCCGGAACCCGCAGCCTCAAAATCCCGCTGGACACGCAGGAAATCCTGGCGATATTGATCGCGCGAGGCGCCCGGGGCCGAAGGGAGAGCGGAGATGGGAACAGAAGGCGGCTGCGGCTGGGTGGTCATAGGGCGTTCTCGCCGCGGTCGTCGTTGCGGATGCGAATGGCCTCGTCGACGCGCGCCAGGAAGATCTTGCCGTCACCGATTTTGCCGGTGCGGGCAGCGCTGGTGATCGCCTGGACAGCGCGCTCGACGAGGTGGTCAGGGAGAACCATTTCGATCTTGATCTTGGGCAGCAGGTCGACGCTGTATTCGCGGCCGCGATAGAACTCGGTGTGGCCCTTCTGGCGGCCGTGGCCGCGGACCTCGGTCACGGTCATGCCTTCGACACCGATTTCGATGAGGGCGTCTTTGACGGCGTCGAATTTGGCGGGTTGGATCACGGTTTCGAGTTTGGTCATATGCGTACGGATTGCGCCGTCCCTGCGGGACTCCGAATTCTTTTCCGACATTGCCCCAGCGCTTACGCGCTGGGCTGCGATTGCTTCGCCCTTAGGGCTCGGCTCGAACTCCGGGTGCTTGATTCTGGACGCGCGCGGCACATTCTCCGGAGCAAGCTCTACCGACTAGGGCATCGATGCCTCCCAGTAGTAACCTTCTTCGCCGTGTTGCGTGAGATCGAGGCCCTGGACTTCGTCTTCCGCCGAGACGCGGACGCCGAGGACGAGATTCACGATCTGCAAGATGACGTAAGTACCGACAACCGCCAGAACAATCGCGATCACGACGCCCACGGCCTGGTTCGCCAGCTGGCGAAAGTTGCCGTCGATCATGCCGGAAGGCAGCACCTGTCCATGCCCATCTTTGAATATCGGATTCACCGCGCTAGTGGCGAATACGCCGGTGAGGAGCGCGCCGATGGTCCCGCCTGCGCCGTGGACGCCGAAGGCATCGAGCGAGTCGTCGTAACCGAGGGGGGCTTTCACCATGGCGACCATCGTGTAGCAGAAGACGCCGGCGATGAGGCCGATGAGCAGTGCGGACATTGGGCCGACAAATCCTGCGGCGGGAGTAATCGCGACCAGTCCGGCGACGGAGCCGGAGATAGCGCCGAGCACGCTGGGCTTGCCGTTACGAATCCACTCGGCCACGGCCCAGCCGATGGCAGCGGTCGCGGCAGCGAAATGCGTTGCGACGAAGGCGCTGGTGGCGAGCGGGCCGGCGCTCAGCGCGCTGCCGGCGTTAAAGCCGAACCATCCCACCCACAGCAGACATGCGCCGATGAAGCTGAGTACCACACTGTGGGGAGGCATCGGCTCCTTGGGAAAGCCGACGCGATGGCCGAGAAAGAGGGCGCAGACGAGGGCGGAAACTCCCGAGGTAATGTGCACGACGGTACCACCGGCGAAGTCGAGCGTGGGGAAGCGCCCGCCGAGGCCGGCGTTCAGCAGGCCGCCTTTGCCCCAGACCATGTGCGCCATGGGCGCGTAGACGACCAGCGACCAGAGCGTCATGAAGAGCACCATGGCGCTGAACTTCATGCGCTCGGCAAAGGCGCCGCAGATGAGTGCCGGGGTGATGATGGCGAACATCAGCTGGTAGACCATGAAGGTCTGCTGCGGGATGGTGGCAGCGTAATCGGCGTCCGGCGCTGCGCCGACGTTGTGCAGGAAGGCGTGCTCGACGCCGCCGATGAAGCTGGTGCCGGAGGCGAAGCAAAGGCTGTAGCCGATGACGGCCCACAGCACGGTGATGAGCGCCATCATGGCGAAGCTTTGCATCATGGTGGCCAGCACGTTCTTCTTGCGCACGAGGCCGCCGTAGAAGAGGGCGAGACCGGGACCGGTCATCAGCAGCACCAGCGCGGAACAGACCAGCATCCAGGCGTTGTCGGCGGAGCCTTTGGCGTCGGCAATCTGCTGCTGCAATTGCGCGATGCGGTCGGTCGGGACAGCTTGCGCCGCCAATGTGCCGGCGAAGGCTAAGGTCATAAAAATGGGTGCGAGTTTTCGGGACAACCTCATGCAGTACTCCCGCCAACGAAGCTGAATCGGTGGAGGCCCGGGTTCGGGCATGTGCAAATCCGGTTTCGAGAAATCGGGTTTGTGGTCTGCGGCGCGGCCATGGAATCGATTGCGTGCTAAGAGATTTTGAATATCCGGTTTTGCGGGAAATGAGAAATTCAAAGTATTTATGCGCAAGATCAGTTTGGGTTATCGGAGGAGAGTCGCCGGTTGTCCGTTGCCGGTTGTCAGGTAAAACCTTGCTATGTAGCTGTTGCGGTTGCAGTTGGGCGACCCGGATGCTTGGATGGGAAGGCAACGATGGCGGACTGGCTGGTCATCTTTTATAAGCAAGAGAGTATTATTCTGGCACGGACATAGGTGGTGGAGGTGGGGATGTACAGGATCGTCACCGTGGAGCGCGAGTACGGCGCGGGCGGAAGCCTGGTGGCGGCTGACTTGGCGCGCCGCAAGGGCTGGCAACTGCTCGACCAGCAGCTGACGTGCGAGATCGCGAGGCTGGCATCGGTGGATGAGCATGCCGTCGCGCGCCGCGAGGAGCGCTGCGATCCGCTGCTGCATCGGCTGGCGAAGGTTTTCTGGCGCGGAAGTTATGAGCGTTCGCTACCCATCTCGGATGAGAAGCTTTTTGGCGCTGACGAACTGGTGGAGCACGCGCACGAGGTCATCGAGAAGAAGGCGAAGGAAGGGAACTGTGTGATCGTAGGGCGCGGCGCGCCGTACATTTTGCGCGCGCGGCCGGATGCGTTTCACGTTTTCGTCTATGGCTCGCGCGAGAAGAAGATCGAGCGGCTGGTGAAGCTGAAGATGAGTGAGAAGGAAGCCACGGAGATGGTCGACACCATCGACCGCGAGCGAGCGGCGTTCGTGCGCAAGTACTTCAACGCGGAGTGGCCATGCCGGCGGTTGTATCACCTGATGTTGAACTCCGATCATGGAATTGAGCACGTTACCGACACCATCATGGCGACGATGGAGGCCCTGGAGCGGCAAGGGAAGCTGGAGCCGCCGGGCAAGGGCGTGAACCTTGAGCGGGTAAAGCAGCCTGTGGGATGACGCCGCGCGTGTTTGCGCTCCCTCCTTTTTGAAACAGCGAATTAACCACAGAGACACAGAGTCACAGAGGGAAAAGCTTCCCGCACGGCGGTCACCATTCACCTCCTCCCGAATTGAATTCGTCACAGCACACCTGTGACGGCTGTGCTTGCACTATGTTCCGCCAGGGCTAGACTGAGGATGCGCGAGGTTGCCGACCGCAAGGAGGTAGCCAGAATGCGAAAACTCTCCTCGAGAAGTCCGCGAGCGAAACGCGGAACCCCGACTACAAAGAGGTTTGTGAAAGACGTCTCCGGCGATTGAGGAGAGTTGTCAGTACTGCTCTTGTCGATTTATCTCAACTGCGGGTCGAGGGCCCGCCACAAACCTCTTTGGGAGGGCGCTATGCCACTGAACAAGGTGAAGGCATTCCTCGATGGTCATCGCACGAAATACGTCCTCATTTCGCACTCCAAGGCCTACACGGCGCAGGGCATCGCCGCCATCTCGCACATCCCGGGCAAGGAACTTGCCAAAACGGTCATCTTGAAACTTGATGGTGCGCTTGCCATGGCGGTGCTGCCCGCGTCGTATCAAGTCGACCTGGAGGCGCTGCGCCGCGCCACCGGCGTGCAGGTGGCGGAGCTGGCCAGCGAGCGCGAGTTCAAACAGCACTTCGCCGATTGCGAGACGGGAGCGATGCCGCCTTTCGGCAATCTGTACAGCATCCCGGTGTACGTCGACCAGACGCTGACGGAAGACCACGAGATCGCCTTCAACGCCGGCTCGCATTACGAGCTGATCAAGATGGCGTACCGCGATTTCGAGCGCCTGGTGAAGCCGGAGGTGATGGCGTTCTCCACCGCGCGCGAGCACGTGCTGGTGTGAGTGGAGCTTGACCGGACGGAGCGGCGCAAATTCCCGCATCGCCCGCAGGTCCAAGCCCCAGCAGGGGCTGCGGCGATGTTGCGCTGCTCCGCCGGCCGTAGAGTTCGCAGACGAGGGCCCGTGGTCGGGAGCAAGGCCGAGTCCCGATCTGCCGTTCGATCCGGTATCGAACAGGATCGCCCCTGCTGGCGAGGGCCCCGTCTGCGCTTGTCTTCTCGGGCAGCATCGTGTCCAGACTACCGACTGTTGGTGCATCGGTGAGGGGCAATCCAGAAATTGCTCCAGGCTACAAGCCGGCCTGTGTTCCGTTAAGGCGCAGCGCTGCGTCGCATCTTCCCGAAGCCCGTTTCTGGGCAACTTGCAGCTGCCCGTATCTTCAGTGAAGTTTGGCGTATTCAGCTTTGGCTTGCTGATAGATCGGAATATCGGGATCGGCATCCTTCCAGAGAGTGAGAAACTCCTGATACGAGCTGCGCGCGGCCACCTTGTCGCCCATCATCAGCTGCGCGCGGGCAAGCTGCAAACGTGCCAGCGGTCCGTTGATGGAATTGCCGATCAGCCCAGGATAGGCGAGCATCTTGCGAAATTCGCCAGCGGCTTTGTCAGGCTTTCCGGCACTCAAGTAGGCCTCACCACGCACGTAGGCGGATTCCAGCGAGAAAGCATCCCCAAACCTCAAGTCATAGGGTGCGGCGCGCTCGAGCGCCTGGAGTGCAGCTTCCGGGTGGTGTTGCTCAAGGGCGATCTGCGCGCGCAGCGTCGGCAAGTCACACCCCTGGATGAGCGTGTTTACCGGATTCTCCCGATCAATCCGCTCGCCGATTTTCCAGGCGTGATCTCTATCTCCAATCCGGGCGAGAGCGAGTGCAGTTAGCTGGGAGGCGCGCCGGTTGAGATTTAGCTTGAGGGCGTGCAAAGAAAAATTCCGCGCCTGCTTCATATCCCCGACTTTGGCGGCGCGCAGGGCGGCCACGGCCAGCCACTCGCCGCCGCGCTCTGCCGACTTGGCGGCTGCAGCTTGGTCGGCAGCGCGGCGCGAAAGTTCGTTGGCCTTCCGCAGACGGCCAAAATATCCTTCGGTCTCGGACTGCTCGCGCGTGAGGAAGTCCACAACCGCTGGTTTGTCCGCGGCCCAGCGAAGTTGCTCTTGCATCCCTTCCTCATCTTTGGCCAAAAACGCGAGACGATAGCTGCCCCAACGCAGGTTCCACGCGTCCAGCTTGTGGCGGTAGGCCTGATCGAGCGCCTGTTTGGCCTCTTCCACGCGGTTGAGGGCCATGTAAGAGAAAGCCAGGTTGCCATGCGCCGACATTTGGTCGGGCATGGCGCGGGCGCATTCCCGCTCGGCTTCGATAGAGCGCTCATATTCGCCCATCAGGCGCAGGACGTAACCGAGGTTGCTTCGCGACCGAATAGCGGCAGGAAGATCGCGGGTCACCTGTTCGAGGGTCGCAATGGCTTTGTCGAACTCGCCTGTGACATCGATGTAGTAGAGGACTGCGGTGTCGAGCCGGTCGCGGACGGTGCTGCGCTCGCGCAGCTCGAAGGCTTTGGTGAAGTTCTGCACTTCGCCCTCGCGGTTGATGAGATTGTTGTAACAAGCTCCCAGCCAGCGGTAGGCAAGGGCAAAGTTGCCGTCGAGTTCGATGGCCCGTGAGAACGAGGCTACGGCTTCCGGGTTGCCGTAGCGCATTCTTCCCGCTGCGAAGGCCTGAAGCGATTCGAGGGAGGCGCTGGAAGCTTCCTCGAGCGGTTGGTTGTAGGTCTGCAAGGAAGCCTTCGGCTCGCCTAACTGCTGTCGCAGCGTAAAAGTCGCCGCATCGAGATTCTTAACGATGTGACCGCGCTCGGTCGCGCGTGACGAGCTTCGCGCCAGCAACCCACCGGTCTTGCAATTGTGTGCGGCGAGTTTGATTTCGTATTCGTTTCCGATGTCGGCGATCGAGCCCTCCACATAAGCTGCGCTATTGGTGTGCAGGCAAACGTCGCGGGCAAGCCACGCGGTCAAGCGCTCGTCGCCAGGTTTGTTCATCGATTTCAAGGCTTCGGAAATCTTCTCCGGTAGCAGGAGATTGAGAAATGGCGTCTGTCCGAGCGAGATGTCTAGTGCCGGTTGCAACGCCGTGTCGAGCACGGGATCGTGGGTGAGATTGGTAAATTCCGCCAGTACGATGGTGTCGTCGGCGGTGAGGTGAACGGTATTCCTCGAGCGTATGAAGAACCAGGCTGTGACGAAGGCGATCGCGAGCGCGGCGGCCGCGAGAGCATATTGCCAGCGCACTCGCAGACGTGCGGGGGTGAGCAACGACTGAAGCTCGGCACGCATGTCGGCCGCGGACTGGTACCGCAGATTGCGGTCCTTTTGCAGCGCCTTGTTGAGGACGTTTTCAAGTTGCGGCGAGATGGCCGGGTTCACCTGCCGCGCCGGAAGTGGATCCTGGTGCAGGATGGCGTCTTGCACCTGGGCGGCAGTTTCGCCCGAAAATGCCTGCTGTCCGGTGGCCATCTGGTAGAGAACGAGCCCGAAGGCGAACAGGTCGGTTCGTGCATCGAGGGTCTCGCCACGCACCTGTTCCGGCGACATGTAGGAAGCCGTGCCCAAGGCACTGCCGGGTCGCGTCAGATGGGGAGCGATGCTTGTCTCAGGTGATGCGTAAAGGCCTGCATCGACAGCGCGCGCGGGCTCGTCTTCGAAATGAGATTCCAACAGTTTGGCCAGTCCGAAGTCGAGAACCTTTACCGCACCTTTACTCGTAAGGAAGATGTTCGCCGGCTTGATGTCGCGATGAATAATGCCCTGTTCGTGCGCAGCTTCCAGGGCGTTCGCTATTCCGGTGCCGATGCTCAGCAATTCCGGGAGAGCGATGCCTGCCTTCGGAGCCGATCCAGGCATTCGGTCGCGAAGGGTCTCACCTTCCAGCAGTTCCATCTCTATGAACGGCTGGCCCTCGTGCTCCTGCACCGAGTAAATGGTGCAGATGTTGGGATGGTTGAGTGACGAGGCCGTGCGGGCCTCGCGCTCGAATCGCTGCAACGCGCTGGGGTCGCCGGCGAGCTCCTCGGGAAGAAACTTCAGGGCGACGCGTCGTCCAAGCCTCAAGTCTTCGGCCTCGTAGACGACACCCATGCCACCACCACCGATCACCTGAAGCACGCGGTAGTGGGCGACCTTCTTGCCGATCAGACCACCTGAATCGGGAGGCGCCGGAGCAGGGGGGAGAACGTCATCGCCGGGAGCGCTCAGGTCGGGTAGCGGCTGGACAGCAACGATGAAGCGGTAGCCGCGGCGGCCGACGGTCTCGACGTATATCGGTTGATCGGCCGAGTCGCCCAAGGCGGAGCGCAGCCTGCGTACGGCGGCGTAGATGCCGAGGTCGAACTCAACCTCCGTGCCGTTCGGCCATAGCTTGTTCCTGATCTGATCGCGGTCCACCACCTCACCTGGGTGGACGAGAAGCATCAGCAAAATTTGAAGCGGCTTCTCCTGCAGACGGACACGATTGCCGTCTTGGCAAAGCTCGCCCGCCTTTACGTCGAGCACGAAATTCCCGAATCGCAGTCGTTTTGGAAGATCGCCGGGTATAGGTGCCTCGCCCCTGTGGCCGTGGGTTGCTGTTTGTCTGGGGAGTTTAGCACCACGGAGAGCCGCTTCCCAGATTTCCGAGACTGCCAATTCGCTAGGAAAGCGTGACTTCAACCGAACCTTGCTCTTCGCAAATCAAGCATTTGCAAGCACTTATGAGTGTCATGATCGCGTCAGGGAAAGGTCAGGCGCGCACCATAGACATCTCGCGTCCGGTTGGGCACAGTGGCGCAGCGCTCCCAAATCGAATTCCAAGGAGTAGCCAAAATGAGGTCGACACAAATGAGATTGGCCATCGCGGTCACGCTGCTCGCCCTGCCGATGTGCCTGGCGGCGCAGAGCAACTCACCCGCAAATCCACTGCACCACACGTACCGACTCATTGACATAGGAACATTTGGTGGTGCTCAAAGTTTTGTAAACGAGCAGTTCAACGGTTCGCCGAGTCTGAACAACCACGGCGACCTTGTTGGCGCCGCTGAAACCCTTATTCCACTGAATCAATACAGCAATGGTTTCCCTTGCTTTCCCGGCCCCAACGTTAACCATGCGTTTCGATATCACGCTGGTGAGGTCGCCGATTTAGGTGCTCTATCCCCAGCGAGCACCAATTGCAGCAACGGCCAAAGCACGAATGAGATAGGAGACGTCGCAGGAGTTTCGGAGAATGGCGTCGTCGATCCCGTCCTGGGAATCAATGCAATGCACGGGTTCATCTTCAGGGATGGCGAGCTGGTCGACCTGGGAACGCTAGGGGGAAATATTAGTTATGGAGGTTCCATAAACACCCGTGGTCAAGTAGTCGGATTTACAACCAATGCAATACCGGACCCGTACTCGTTTTATTACGCCTTGGTGCAGGGGTCGCCGAACGGAACCCAAACACGGGGATATGTATGGCAGAACGGGGGTATGCAAGACCTCGGTACGCTTGGGGGGCCAGATGGCAACGCGTTTTTCGTCAATGAAGGGGGCCAGATCTCAGGAGCGGCATACACAAATTCCACGCCAAACCAAACCACTGGAGTGCCGACTGTGGACCCCTTCCTTTGGCAGAACGGCAGGATGCTGGATCTCGGCACGCTGGGAGGTGCCTTCGGCACCCCGGACGCTATGAACAATCGCGGACAGGTTGTAGGACCCTCGAATCTTGCGGGGGACCAAACCTTCCATCCTTTCCTGTGGGACGGGCATGAACTGCTGGACCTTGGCACGTTGGGCGGGGACAACGGCGAGGCGCTTGCAATTAGTGATGCCGGAGAAGTTGTAGGCAAGGCGGACTTGCCCGATCAGACCCATGATGCATTTCTTTGGAGCGGCGGGGTTATGACCGACCTCGGATCATTTCCCGGTTATCCGTGTACTCGCGCCAATCACATTAACGGCCAACGCCAAATTGTAGGAAACACCTCCGACTGTGAGCATGCATTGCGGGCTGTCCTCTGGGAACACGGGCAACCCGGAGTCGACTTGAACGAGCTTATCCCGCCAGATTCACCCTTACTCTTGACAGACGCCGTGGAGATCAATGATCGCGGTGAGATCGCCGGCGCTGGCGTACCTGCCGGCTGCCAGCCTCAGGATGCGGACACCTGCGGACACGCGTATCTGTTGATTCCCAATGGTGACTGCGACAGCAATTGCGAACAGAGGATCGCCGATAGCGAACGCGCAGCCCTAAGTGCGCCCGCGAATATCAAACGAACAGTGCCACAGACACCCGCGGAGCGCGCCCGCGGTACCATGCGCCAGCGCTACCATCTTCCCGGCCAGCCAGCCGCACCGCGAGGTTGAAAAACAACGCTCATCGCCGACGGGAGCGGCGTCTCTCCCCTGTATTGCGTTCCGCTCCGACAATTCTGATTAGGCTCAAGAGTATTTCGCGACCAGCTGAAGGGGAGAGCTTGCGTCGCCCTAACCGCAAAGGAGAATGACATGCAACACCAGATCAGGATGTGGAGTATCGCAACAACATTGTTGGCCATGGTGGTGATGCCCATAGGCACCGCGGCGCAGAGCAGTTCCTCGCCGGTGGTACATCACACTTACACCTTGATTGACATGGGTACGTTCGGAGGGCCGCAGACCCACCCGAATATCGTTCAGGGTGTTCAGTCACTCAGCCAGACTGGAGTGCTCTCGGGCTGTTCGGAGACGGCGATGTCGAACCCGAAGTATCCAACGGCAATCCCTTTCTGTTTCCGCCGCCCGAGCCCGACCCGTACATTGTCCATGCTTTTCAGTACAGCAATGACGTTGTGACGGATATGGGAGCTTTGCCGGGCTCTAATACGAGCTGCGCGCTCTGGACAAACGACTAAGGCCTAACAACCGGCGCTTCGGAGAATGGGCAGATCGATCCGCTCACGGGTTGGCCCGAGATCGAAGCGGTGCTGTGGCGGAATGGACAACTGCTCCCCCTGGGCACGCTCGGCGGCTACGAGAGCTTTCCGGTGTCGGTAAATAACGGTGGGCAAGTGACCGGATTTGCGACCAACTCCGTACCCGACGATCTGTTCGGCTTTGGTACGCAGGTGCGTGCCTTCCTGTGGCAAGGAGGGACAATGCGGGACCTGGGAACTCTGGGCGGTCCGGATGCGTTTGGGATCATCGTGAACGATGGCGGCCAGGTGCTCGGCTTCTCGCTCACCGCGGACCTGCGAGGCGATGCGTTTCTCTGGCAGAACGGTGTCTTCACCGACATCCCGGATGCGATCGGCGGAACTGAGATCAATCCTTTTTTCCTCAATAACCAGGGCATGGTGATCGGAAACGCCAGCGTCGTCGATGACCAGGTGTTCCATCCCTTTCTGTGGCAAAACGGAGTCATGCAGGACCTCGGGACTTTCGGCGGGACCGATGGGGAGGCGGTTTGGGTGAATCAACGCGGCCAGGTTGTCGGCACCGCCAACTTCGCAGGCGATACCACCCATCATGCGTTCCTATGGCAGAACGGTACGCTGATCGATCTTGTTCCGGCACCCGGCTATAATTGCAGCGGCGGTGCCGCCATTAATTCGGTAGGCCAGGCGGTAGGTTTCTCATCCGATTGTCACCAATCCCACGCTCCGATGCTGTGGGAGGGAGGAGAGGCCATCGACCTCAGTACCCTCACCAATGTCCCGCCCAATATGTACATCGCAGGGGCACTCAATATCAACAACCAGGGACAGATTGCGGCGGTGGGAGTTGTGGACAACGCCTACCTGCATGCGCTGTTACTGGTCCCCAGCGGCATCTGCAGCGGCAGCTGCCAAAACAATATCGCGGCATCGAAGGCAGCCAAGGCACTCAGCACTCCGGGTCCCAAGTCCTCGGCGGGCTTTTCGGATCCATATGCCAATGGCTCACGCGGCCACTCAGCAATATCGCGGCTCTTGCGCAACACAGTCAGGTGAAGCGCGACCTCAGCCCGGCCGAGGCATGGGCACGAGCGGCAAGCATCGGCATAAAGGCGGGACGGGACAGATACTCATAGGAGCGGCAGGGCGCGGGCGTTGTGGCGCTCTGCCGTTTTTTGTTTATGGGAAAAGGTTGCCGGGAAGGAGTCGTCAGTTGTCGGTTGTCAGTTGTCGGTGGTCAGACGGTGCGGCCTCGCGCTCAACGTCAGGAGACAACGATGACGTGCCGGAGCCTACTTCTCTGCAGCATCCGGCGACAAAGGTAAGCATCACAATCGCACTGCGTCGCTCTGCGGTACAATTTCCTCGCAACATACGAGGAGAACTCACATGCGTCGGTTGGTATTGATCGCACTCTTACTCTTCTGCATTGGTGGCGTGGCGATGGCACAGCAATCCATGACAGGATCGATGCAGAACGCTCCCGCGCGCAAGTCGCCGCTGGCCGAATACGCGGGCGCGTGGATTGGGACCTTCGAAGGCCACGCCTGGCTGACGCTTCGCCTGACGCTACAGGGCGCCGAGATCACCGGGACCGTTCAGCATCCGCACGACGTGAAGTTTACCGATCAGGGCGAGCTGAAGAGCGTGAGCGAGGAGCAGGCGACGGCGGCGGTGCAGAATTCTGTGCTGACCAACGATGGGCTGCTGCTGACGGTGAAGGATCCAGACACGCAGGAGACCGATCGCTACCTGCTGCGCCTGACCAGCGCCGGCACGGGCGAGGTGAAGATGGTGGCGATGTCGATGCCGCCGGGAATGCCGAAGCCCAAGCCATGGAAGGTGACGAAGGTCGGGGCGAACGCGGTCACGCCGACGCGTTGATCGCTGCCGCTGGTCAGCGGGCGATTTCTGCAGCCACACCGATGAGCAGCGACAGCAGGCCCGCGAGCACCAGTCCTATCGCCAGTCCGGGCGCGCGGCTCTTCGGAAACAGCTGCCGGTATTGCTGGATCAGTTCCCGCCCATGCAGCACGGGCGCTCCGCTCGGCGTTGCATCGCTGGAGCGCATCATCAGCACGGTGCGCAGCGCGACTCCCGAGATCAGCAGAAGAACGCCGGCGATGATGAGCCACGTGGCTGCGGTCGCCATTTTCCCGTACTCCCTGCTCTGTTACGGCGATGATAACCCGGCAGGGGAAGATGCGCGCCAGGTTTCCTCGCGCTTCCGCCGCCCAGAGAGCCGCTGGTACACTGCTACGCATACCAATGACCTCCCCAATTCTGCGGCTGCTCGGGGCGCTGGCCGGACTTGGCAGCGCCATCCTGTGCTGGTTCTTGGGAACTACTCTGGCAGGGCCGCTGCGGCTGCACACCTTGTTCAAGCTGGATGGAGCGCACTACGCGCTGATGGCGTTCCTGCTCGTGCCGGCGCTGATCCTCGCCGTGGTCGCGCTGTTCTGGGTGCCGCCGCGCGTCTCCGGCGGAGGCCCGCTGCCTGAAGGCCGACGCTGGCGCATCGCGCTGGTGCTGCTGTTTGTCGCTGCACTGGCTCTGGGATTGGCTCGCTGAACTGCGCTTTGCGATCGACAGGAGCGGCGTGGTCCAGCCTGACACCGTTCTTCTTCAGCTCGACCCAAGCGGAGAAACGGTAAAAATCCGCGCCACCGCTCCCTGTCGAATGTCTGGAGGCACCTGCTGCTGCGGTCCGAGGAGAAAAGACCACCCCCAGACAATGAAATAGGTTGGATTCGAATTCAAACAGAAGGGATGCGGCGATGCAAGGACGGAATCGGAATGGCGCAAAATTGCGCGGGAATTACGAATAGCGCCGTAGCCGCACAATCCATCGCAGAAATACTAGTGTTTCGGCGCGACAAGTCCTGCGCGCCCGGCGACTTCCAGCCGTACTTCGGCCCGCCGCAAGGCGAAGAGAGTCGCATCGTAGTCGAGATCCGGCGCAGCCCGGCGAAGGGCTTCTTCCGCTCGCGCCTTGGCTTCCTGCGCGCGCTTCACGTCGATCTCCTCGGCGCGTTCGGCTGTATCAGCCAGGATCGTGACTTTGTCGGGCAGCACCTCGGCGAATCCCCACGAGACCGCGAGGTACTGCGTCGTGGCTCCGTGAGTGTAGCTGATCTCGCCGATCATCAACTCGGTGAGCAGCGGTGCGTGTCCCGGCAGCACGCCGAGATAACCGCTCTTGCCGGGAATCTGCACCTGGTCGACCTCTTCGCTCACCAGTTGCTTGTCCGGCGTCACGATCTGTAGATGTAGTGTCTCAGCCATAAAGAAGTTGTCGGTTGTCCGTTGTCAGCGACGGGCCTGCGCGCGTCCCGCCGTCGGCAAATTACTAATTACTAATTGCTAATTGCTAATTGCTAATTGCTTTTTCTATCCCTGCGCCTTCATCTTCTCGGCCTCTTCCAGCACCTCGTTGATGTCGCCCTTCATGTAGAAGGCCTGCTCCGGGACGCCGTCGTGCTTGCCATCGACGATTTCCTGGAAGCTGCGCACCGTGTCATCGATCTTTACGTAGCGTCCCTTCAGGCCGGTAAACTGCTCGGCCACAAAGAAAGGCTGCGAGAGGAACTTCTGGATCTTGCGCGCGCGCTGTACGGTGAGCTTTTGGTCTTCACTCAACTCATCGATGCCGAGAATCGCGATGATGTCCTGCAGGTCTTTGTAGCTCTGCAGCACGCGCTTCACCGCCTGCGCGCAGTTGTAGTGTGCGTCGCCCACGACGCGCGGATCGAGAATGCGCGAGGTCGACGCCAGCGGATCGACCGCCGGATAAATTCCCAGCTCGGAGATCTGCCGCGACAGCACCGTCGTCGCGTCCAGGTGAGCGAACGTCGTCGCCGGCGCAGGATCGGTAAGATCGTCAGCGGGCACATAAATCGCCTGCACCGACGTTACCGAACCCTTCTTCGTCGACGTGATGCGCTCCTGCAATTCGCCCATCTCGGTCGCGAGATTCGGCTGATATCCCACAGCCGAAGGCATACGTCCCAGCAGCGTGGATACTTCCGATCCAGCCTGGGTGAAGCGGAAGATGTTGTCGATGAACAGCAGCGTGTCCGAACCTTCCTGGTCGCGGAAGTACTCAGCGACAGTGAGCGCCGACAGCGCAACGCGCAGACGCGCTCCCGGCGGCTCCGTCATCTGGCCATAAATCAGCGCGGCCTTCGACTTCCCAGGCTCCTTGATATTGACGACGCCCGACTCCTGCATTTCCAGCCACAGGTCATTGCCTTCGCGCGTGCGCTCGCCTACGCCGGCGAACACGGAGAAGCCACCGTGCTTCAGCGCGACGTTGTTGATGAGCTCCATGATGACGACGGTCTTGCCCACGCCTGCGCCGCCAAAGAGGCCGATCTTGCCGCCCTTCAGGAACGGCTGGATCAGGTCGATGACCTTCACACCGGTCTCGAACATCTCCATCTCGGTCGACTGCTCGTCGAATGCGGGCGCCTGCCGATGGATAGGATTGCGCGTCTTGGTATTCACCGGCCCGAGCTTGTCCACCGGATTGCCGATGACGTTCAGCACGCGGCCCAGCGTCTCGCGCCCGACGGGAACTGTGATCGGCCCGCCAAGGTCGATGGCCTTCATGCCGCGCACCATGCCTTCGGTCGGTTCCATGGCGACGCAGCGCACACGCCCTTCGCCGAGTTGCTGCTCGACTTCGAGGATGACGTTGAGCGGCGACGGCGTGTTGAAGCCGTCACTGGTGACGCGCAGCGCCGTGTAAATCGGCGGCAACGCCGTTTCGGAGAATTGCACGTCCACCGCGGGACCTGCGACCTGTATTACCTGTCCGATATTTTCTGCCATAAACCTAGCTCTCGGCTGTCGGCTCTCGGCCGTCAGCTAAATCTCGAATCTGAACCCTCAACCAGTACTGCGCGAAGCGTTTGCTTTGGCCGACAGCCGATAGCGGCTGTTGCCTTACAGCGCCGCAGCGCCACTCACGATCTCGATAATTTCCTTCGTGATCGCGGCCTGGCGTGCGCGGTTCATCGTCAGCGTCAGCGAGTCGATCACCTCGCTGGCATTGTTGCTGGCCGAATCCATCGCCGTCATGCGCGCCGCGTTCTCCGCCGCCACCGACTCCAGCATTGACTGGAAAATTTGCAGCACCACGTAGCGCGGCAAAATGCCGGCAAAAATCTCTCCCGGCGGCTGCTCGTAGATGTAGTCGACGTTCGCTGGAAATTCCTTCGCCTGCCGTTCCAGTTCCGTTTCGCCCGGTTCCCTCAGACTTATGCCGGCGCCGAGCGCCGCCTCGCCCATGCGCTCTCGCTCTTCCACCGGAAATTCTTCCGTCAGGGCCACCTCGCGCCGTCCGATCTCCTGCACCGGCAAGATACGTTGCGCGATCAGGCGCTGCGAGATCACCGACTTGAACTCGTTGTAAATCACATAAATCGAGTCAATCTCGGCATCCTTATAAGCCTGAATAATGCGCTCGACGATCTCGGATACCGCCTCGTACTCCAATTTCCCCAGCACGTTCAAGTGTTCGCCGATGATCTCAATCCTGCCCGCGCGGTCCTTGCTTCCGGCAGGCCGCACCGGATACCGGCGCCGCATGTAATCGCGTCCCTTACGGCCCACCGCCGCGATGCTGACGTTCTTATCTTTAAAGAATGCGATGAACTTCGCGGCCGCCTTCAACACGTTTGCATTGAACGCCCCAGCCAGCCCGCGATCGCCAGTCACCAGTACCAGCAGAATGTTCTGCTCGGGCCTCTTGGCCAGCAGCGGATGTTTGGGCTCGCCCGTCTTCTCATCCATCAGATCGCCGCGCTCGATCAGCGAGCGTAGAACGTTGGTGATCATCAGCGCATACGGCCGCGATGCCAGTGCGCGCTCCTGGGCCCGGCGCAGCTTCGCTGCTGCCACCATCTTCATGGCTTTGGTGATCTGCCGCGTGTTCTTCACGCTGCGGATACGCCGCCGGATGTCTCGTATGTTCGCCATGTTCGTCTACAATCCGAAATCCAACATCAACCTGTGTCATCCTGAGCGGAGGTGCGCTTCTTTCGCGCACCGGAGTCGAAGGACCCCTATTCCGCCAGACTCCTACGCCGTCGCCTTTGCTACTTCCCGATGCTCGCTCGCGAAGCGCTCCTTATATTCCTTGATGGTCTTCGTCAGCCCCGCGCGCAAATCATCATCGAGAACTTTCTTCTCCTCGATACTCCGGAGTAGCCCGGCGTTCGTGCTCTCCACGTACGAGTACAGCCCCTTTTCGAACTCGCGCAACTGCTCCACCGGCATATCGTCAAGCAATCCCTGCGTGCCGGCATAAATAATCAGAATCTGCCTGGAGAAGGGAAGCGGCGCGTACTGCCCCTGCTTCAGGATCTCCGTCAGTCGCTGACCGCGCGCCAGCTGCGCCTGCGTCGCTTTGTCCAGATCGCTGCCGAACTGCGAGAACGCCGCCAGCTCGCGGAACTGCGCCAGGTCCAGTCGCAACGTGCCCGCCACCTGCCGCATAGCCTTGATCTGCGCGTTGCCGCCCACGCGGCTCACCGACAGACCCACGTTCACTGCCGGACGCACCCCCGAGTTGAACAGGTCAGTCTCCAGATAAATCTGCCCATCGGTAATCGAAATCACGTTCGTCGGAATGTACGCCGAAACGTCGCCCGCTTGCGTTTCGATGATCGGCAGCGCCGTCAGCGAGCCGCCGCCAAGATCGTTGCTCAGCTTTGCCGCGCGCTCCAGCAACCGCGAGTGGAGATAGAACACATCGCCCGGATACGCCTCGCGTCCCGGCGGACGCCGCAGCAGCAGCGAGATCTCGCGATACGCCACGGCGTGCTTGGAAAGATCGTCGTAGATGCAAAGCGCGTGCCGCTTGTTGTCGCGGAAGTACTCGCCCATCGCGCACGCCGCGTAGGGTGCGATGTACTGCATCGGCGCCGGATCGGACGCTGACGCCGAGACGACGATGGTGTACTCCATCGCGCCGTAATCTTCCAGCGTCTTCACAACCTGGGCCACCGACGAGCGCTTCTGCCCGATCGCGCAATAAATGCAGATCAGGTCGCGGCCCTTGCTGTTGATGATGGTGTCGAGCGCGACTGCGGTCTTGCCCGTCTGCCGGTCGCCGATGATCAGCTCGCGCTGTCCACGGCCAATCGGAATCATCGAGTCGATGGCCTTCAGACCTGTCGCCATCGGCTCCTTCACCGGCTGGCGATCGATGACGCCCGGTGCCAGACGCTCCAACGCGATGTAGTCACTGGTATTGATCGGACCTTTATCGTCAATCGGCTGGCCAAGCGAATCGACCACGCGCCCGATCAGCGCATCGCCCACCGGCACGCTCATGATGCGGCCCGTGCGCTTCACCTCGTCGCCTTCTTCGACTTCGGTGTAGTCACCCATCAGCACCACGCCCACCTGGTCTTCTTCCAGGTTCATGGCGATGCCCGCGACATCGTGCGGGAAGGAAATTAGCTCGCCGGCCATGACCTTGTCGAGGCCATACACGCGCGCGATACCATCGCCGATGGACATGACCGTGCCGACCTCGTCGACCGCGATCTTCGATTCGTAGTTATCGATCTGCTCGCGAATGAGCTTTGTGATCTCGTCTGCTTTGATCTGCGCCATAAGATTCCGTTCACCCTAATCTTGTCATCCTGAGCGGAGGTGCGCTTCTTGCGCACCGGAGTCGAAGGACCCCTATTCCGTTCAACTTTCCTCTCATCCCGAGCGGAGTGCCCGCCGCTTTGAAAGGGGACGCCTTCAGCTGTGCCGTCGCGCCCCTATTTAGTTGGTCATCTCGTCGAGGGACCTGCTTTTGCTCTGCGCGTTCACCGTCAGTGCTAGCATCCCTAAAATTGTCATCCCGAGCGAAGCGAGGGATCTGCGGTTCGGCCGCGAGGCAATGCCTACGCCAGACTCAACTCCTGCCGCATCTTCTCCAGCTGCCCGCGCACTGAGCCGTCATAAATCGTGCTGCCCGCCCGCACCACAACTCCACCCAGCAAATCCGGGTTCGACACATACTTCGTGCGAACTTTCTTCCCGGTCATGCGCTCAACCCGCTGCTCCAACTCGCGCTTCTCTTCTGCCGACAGCGGCCGCGCGCTGGAAACTTCCACTTCCGTGAACCCCAGCTGCGCATCCAGCTCGCTCTCGAACGCTCGCACGATGTCGTCCAGAATCCCAATCCGCCGGTGATCGATCAGCACGGCCATGAAGTTCCGGATCGGTTTCACCGCTCCAATCTGCTTCACGATGGCGTCCAGCACTGCGCGCTTCTGCTCGGGAGGAATTGCCGGCGACTCCCACACCTTCCGCAGCTCAATGCTCTCGTGCACCGCATCCACAATCGAGCGCAGCTGCTGGCGTGCGCTCTCGCCGTCGATATGCTGCTCGAGGATCACCTCGACCAATGCTCGCGCGTAACGGCTGGCAACGGCGGCCATCTATTTGCCATCCTTTCCGAGCTGCTCGACAAACTCGCGCACCAGCGCCTGGTCGGTCCGGTCATCGACGCGAATCTCGCTCGCCGCCAGGTCAACCGCCAGCGAGGCGGCATAACCCTTCAACTCGCGACGCGCATTGCGCGCGATGGCATCGATCTCGGCTTCCGCCGCCGCCACGATCTTTTGCTTGTCTTCTTCCGCAGCCTGCCGGATGCGCTGTTCTTCCGCGGCCGCTTCGCGCTCGGCCGATGCGCGAATCTCGCCAACCTCGGCATCGAGCTTACTCAAGCGCGACTCAATTTCGCTCAGCCGGCGCGATGCATCGGCGCTGGCAGCCTCCGCGTCCTTGATGCCCTTCTGAATGGCAGCGGTACGGTCGCGAAAGGCCTGCGGCAATTTCGCTTTCAGCAGTATGTAGAAAAACCCGGCGACGCCGAGGAAATTCAGAAGAATAGAAATCAGGAAGGAAGCATCAGGACCGATGCCAAGCTTGTGGCCCCACTTCTCAGCGGTGTGCGCCGCCTGCTCCGTCGTCTGCCCCAGGATCCCGCCGATGCCGGTGTTTCCGTCGCCGCCGCTGTGCTCTTCAGCAGTGGCTTGGTGGGCAGCAGCGTTGCGCTGCTCGGCCTGCTGTTTGGTCGATTCGTCAGAATTCTGAGCCGCAAGGCTACCCACCAGCATGCAAGCTGCAAAGAGGATTGCCGCCCAGCGGCCGAGGATTCGCCGCTTCATGCCGGACCGCCTACTGCGGGCGCCGCCCCGGCGGGCTTCAGAATGGTGCGGATGATCTCCGATGCGAGGCGTTGCGCTTCGCCCTGCAAGCCCGCGCGTGCCGCTGCCGTGTCCTGCTCAATGCTCTGTTTGGCTTGCCGGATCTGCTCCTGCGCGCGCTGCCGCGCTTCGGTCTGCGCCTGCGCGCGCATCTGCTGCGCCTGCTGGCGTCGTGCCTCCTGCGCCTTGAACACCGCCAGCTTCGCCTCGCGCAGCTTCAGCTCATACTCCTGGGTACGCGCCTCAGCCGAGGCTACATCCGTACGCGCTTTCGCCACTGCGCCTTCCGTGCGCTCGCGACGCTCCGTCAACACCCGCTGCAGCGGCTTTCGCAGAATGTTTTGGTAGATGGCATAGATCAACAGCAGCATTACCGCTGTAGGAATGGCGTCGAGCAGTAATTGGCCCGCTTGTTGAAGAGTGGTATCCATTCTTTGTCGTTGAGTGCCTACTGCTGAAGATGCACTGAGGGCGCTAGGGAAATAACTGGAACTATTGAAACTAACAGAGGTTAATGGCCAATGTCAACGAACGCCGGCATCGCTTGTGCCCTTAATTTGACGCTTTGGCAGCCTTGTTGCATAGTCTGTTGCGGAGAGGAGCCTTCTGTGAACGCGAAAGAGAAACTGACCTCTATTGGCCAGCCAGTTCCGGAGCTGCCGGTCGCTGATGTTGAACGCGCGCAACAGCATTATCGTGATGCCCTAGGCTTTGAGATAGGGTGGCTTTACCCGGGCAAAGGGATCGGAGCCGTCTCCCGCGGTCACGTCGCGATTTTTTTTCGCAGGAGGGAGCCGCCCTTCGAACCGGCCATTCACTGGATATTCGCCGAAGACATCGATGCCTCGTATAAGGAGCTGCGATCCTCAGGCGCGAACATCGTGGAACCTCTGGAAAAAAAGCCTTGGGGACTGCGTCAGTTCACCGTGCAGGACCTGGACGGCAACCTCTTCTACTTCCATCATGACTGACCAAATCGAGCTGATCGTCTTTCCTTATATTGTCGTCAGGAAGCTTCACGAGAGAAAGGAAAGCGCTACCTCTCCTGCAATACCTGGCACGAATACGTCTTCACCACCAGCCACACGCTCCCGCCCTCACGCAATTGCAACGCCTCCCGCGCCGCCGGCGTAATGTGCACTTCCAACTCCACTCCGCAATCCACCCTCGCAATCACCATCACATCGCGCTGCTCCAGTAACCCAATCGTCCCCTGAAAAACATTGCGCGCGCTCAGCCCCTGCGGCACGGCCGATGCCAGCAAAATGTCTCCCGCCCTGATCCCGACCGTCAACCGTCGCGATACATCCACGCGCGACAGCGGAACCTCAAGATCCAGCGTCGTACCCGCAACCCGGCACGTCATCGTCCCCTGCTCGGGATGGTCAGCGGAGAAGATGCACTCGAAGATGTTCTCGAATCCCGCCAGCTGCGCGACGGTTTCCGATTGCGGCCGCCGCAGCACTTCATGCGGCGATCCCCGCGCCACAATCCGTCCCGCATCCATCGCAATCACGTTCTCGCCCAGCGCAAAGACCTCCTCGCGCTGATGCGTGACATAAAGTATTGGAATCTGCTGCTCGCGATTCCATACGCGAAGGTCGTCCACGATCTGCGACTTCGTCACCGCATCCAGCGCCGTCAGCGGCTCGTCCAGCAGCAGCAGTTGCGGCCGCGTCACCAGTGTGCGCGCAAGTGCCACGCGTTGACGCTCGCCCCCGGAGAGCTCCCCCGGCCGCCGCTCCGCCAGCGCCGCAATCCGAAATGCCTCCAGCACCTGACCAACACGCGCCTGCCGCTCCGCGCCGCCAAGCCCGTTCAGCCCGTACTCCACGTTGCTCCGAACATCCATGTGAGGAAATAGCGCCAGCGATTGCATCAGATATCCCAGAGCTCGCCGGTTCGGCGGCAGATTCAGCGCCGTTGCCGAATCAAACAGCGTGCTCGCGCCGATCGCGATCCGTCCTGCTCCCGGCCGTTGCAGCCCGGCGATGCAATCGAGCACCGTCGTCTTGCCTGCGCCCGATGCGCCGAAAAGTATGGTGAACCCCGCTGCCGCCGTAAACTCCACATCCAGTGTGAACGACAATCGCTCGCCGCCGGCGAAACTCTTGCGCAGCCGTACGCTGAGTTCTGGCCCTGCGACAGGAGGGCCGCTCATTTCCATCCCCACATGCTCAAGGCCGCTCGGCCGCGTAATCCGTACAGCGCTGCCAGCAGCACGAAGCAAAGTACGAGCAGCAATAACGCAGCATGATTTGCCGCCGCATAATCCAGCGCTTCCACTTGATCAAAGATGAGAATGGAGATGGTGCGTGTCGCACCCGGAATGTTGCCGCCGATCATCAGCACCACGCCGAACTCGCCCAGCGTATGCGCGAAGCTCAGCACGAATCCCGTGATCACGCCCGGCGCACCCAGGGGCAGCACGATGCGCCAGAACGTTCTCCACCGCGACGCCCCCAGCAACGCCGATGCCTCCATCAACTTGCGGTCGATCGCCGCGAACGATGTCGCCATCGGCTGCACCGCGAATGGCAGGCTATATAGCACCGATCCCACAACCAGGCCCGCGAAGGTGAAGGCCAGCGGCTGGCCGGTGAGCGCCTGATACCAGCGCCCCACTGGGCTCTGCGTCCCGATCGCCACCAGAACATAGAAGCCGAGCACCGTCGGGGGCAATACGATCGGCAGGGAGACGATGGCTTCGAGGAAGAACTTCCATCGCCGCCGCGAATACGCCAGCCAGTACGCCAGCGGCACTCCGATGATCAGCAGAATCACCGACACGGTGAGCGACAGCCGAAGACTCAGACCCAGTGCTTCGCCGATCATGGACGTGACGGAACGCGGAAGCCATATTGCTCCAGCACCGCCCCTCCCTCGGGCGAAGTCACGTAATCAAGGAATGCCTGCGCCGCCTGCTTCTGCTTCGACGATGACACAATCCCCGCGTCCTGCCGGATCTCCGGATACGCATCCTGGGGCAACTCCCAGTACTTGCCTTTGTCCTTCATTGTGGGAGACATCGCCAGCGAAAGCGCGATCAGCCCCGCCTGTGCATTTTCAGACTCCACAAACTGCGCAGCCTGGCCGATGTCCTCGCCCAGCACCAGTTTGTCCTTGACCAGGCCTTGAATGATGTAGTGATCCAGCGCAGCCATCGCAGCTCGTCCATAGGGTGCATGCTCAGGATTCGCGATCGCAATCCTCTTCACCGACGAATCGAGCAGCAGATCCATCTTCATCTTCTGGGGATCGAGCTTCGAGCCGGCCGGCACCCACAGAACCAGCCGCCCAAGCGCATACGTGCGCAGGGAAGCGCTGTCCATCTTTCCCGCCACGGCAAGCTTCTTGGGATATTCGGCGTCGGCGGAGAAGAAAAGATCGAACGGCGCCCCATTCTCGATCTCCGAATAGAAGTTGCCTGATGCCCCAAACGACGACGCTACCTTATTACCTGTCTTCTGCCCGAAGCGCGACGCCAGATCGTTCATGGCAAAGTTAAGGTCGGTTGCCGCCCCCACACGAATCTTCTGTGCAGCCAGAGGAGTCAGCAGGCAGAGCGACGCCATGAAGATCAGCAGCTTGTTCACGTGAGGCAGGCCGACTCCTTCCATCCCATTGGATAGCTTACACGGATCGCTAAAGCACAACGATTTTAGCCGATTCCTGGGGAGATGCAGAGCAGGCGGTAACCCGCAGCGGATTACTAGCAGAACGTTACAACCCATCCGCTCTCTGGCACGAAAAGGCTGCAGTCCACGGTCGCTTTGTGCTTTCCTGCTTGACCGCCTTCACGTTTTCTGTAAAAGTATGCCCACGAAGCTCATGTGGGGGAGCCGTTGTGGAGTCCAGCTGTCCTACAGTGGAGTTCGACCGCTCCAAATTAATGATACGCATTGAGGTAACTCTCAACGCCGATCCCACCGCTATCAGTCCTGTGGTGGAAGGCATCATGGAGATGGCGCGCGGATTGGAATGCGCGTCAGGCAAGGAATTTGAGATCGAGACCGCGCTCCGCGAGGCTCTCGCCAATGCCATCGTCCATGGCTGCAAGAACGATCCCAGCAAGAAAGTCCAATGCTGCGTAGGTTGCGACGACGAGCGCGGCATGCTCATCGTTGTTCGCGATCCCGGCGCCGGCTTCGACCCCTTCGAGATTCCCGACCCATGCCGTGGCGAAAATGTCTTCTCCAACCACGGCCGCGGCATCTACCTGATCAACCAGCTGATGGACGAGGTGAAGTTCGAGAAGAACGGCACCGAAATTCACATGCGGAAGTACTAAGCGCCTATTTTGTTGCGCCGGTCTCCAGACCGGCTGTATCGCAGACCTCTGGATCCGCGATCAAAGTTCCTAGCCCGCGAACGCCTTCGCCAGGAATCGCGAGATGTGCCACGCGTCCATGTACTTGTACGGTGTCTCGCCCAGCGAATAATGCCCGCACGGCAGCGCCTTGATCGTGGTATCCAACCCGCGCCGCAAGAATTCGCCCGCCGTCTGCACGGAGAATTCGGGCAGAAACGTCAGGTCATACCGCCCATAGATCATCAGCGACTTCTTCGGCCAGCGCTTGAACTTGTCGAAGTACACGATCGGGCTGATGCACAGCCAAACCCGGCGCAACTGCTCCTGCGTCAGCACCGGCTCCACGCCCTTGCGGATGTGCTGCGTCGACTGGCCCGTCCACACCACATCGCCGAACGCCGTCGACGCGTGGTTGAACACGTTCACGCGAATCCGTGGATCATGCGCGCTCGCCAAAAATGCGTAGCACGATCCCAGGCTCGTCCCTACAATCCCTAGCCGCGAATACCCGCGCTGCTCCAGCCAATCCATGCAGGCGCGGATGTCGGCGATACCTTGCCGCGTCGCATCGATCGTCCGTCCCACATTGGCTGACACCGCATAGTCCGCCCGCGTAATCCCCGCAGGCCGCCGGATGTCGTGATACGGCATGCTCAGTCTCAGGGCCGCAATGCCCAGCATGTTGAACAGCCGGCACAACGCGTTCTGGCTCACCCCATCGGCGTTCCACTGCGGCAGAAGCACCACCGCGCGATGTCCATTGGCCGGAAACCAGCGCGCATTGACGCGATTGTTCTCGTGATAAGGCGACGGCACTGGCGAGGTAAAGCGCAGGAACTTGCCCCACTCGTCTTTGATCGGCTTCTTGGGAGGCTCGCTGCCGGTGTGGAAAAGTTCGACCTTCCGATGCTCGATATGAAAGTCGGCCGGCGTCTTGTACGCAAAGAACTCGTCGCTGTTGTGGATCAACTGCTCATTGACCGCGCCGAAGTACTCGACCATCGCCGCATGGTCAGTCTGGTCCTGCGGCACGGCAACGCGACCAACCCCGGGCCACTGCGTCGTCCAATCCGCCCCCCACTCAAACGGGCGCACGACGCGATTGTTGTCGCGCGAAGTCATGCGCGACTCCCAGTCATGGATCCAGCGGCGGTAGCGTTCTCGCATCTGAGAGGATGTTATCGCGCCGGGCAGTCAATCACAGAGGGCACGCCAATAAACACGGGCATTTCCACGCCGAACGGCGCTCACGCGCACTGAGTGGAAACTGAAAATACCGCCGCGGGCTGCACATCATGCTGAACTCCCATGACCCAGAGGTTGTATCCCCCTCCTACCCTCAGGGGATGTCCACAACTCCCGCCTCGGCTACTCTGCCCCCATGCAACTCATACAGATTGGGGAAATCAGACAGAAGACGGTTCTCGACCTGGTGCAAGAGATGGCCGCACGCCAGCTCGCCGAGATCGATCAGCTCAAAGCTAACGCACAGAAGCGCGCCAACGACCGTTCTCATCGCCGTCGCCGGCGCTGCACGGCCGCGCGTTAATGGCCCTTGCCGATCTTGTTCTCCAGGATTGAAGTGTCCTGCTTCTTCGTGGTGGGCAGCACGGTGTACTTGGGATCGCTATACGTCCCGCCAATCTTCAGAGTAACAATCGACCCCTGCTGCTTCTTCGCCGAAGTCAACGGCTGAATAACCTTCAACAAGAACGATTTCACCCCGGTGGTCGCCTTCGACAGCTGCGTCTCGAGGTGCATATACCCTTGCAGATCGATGTCTTCGTTTTTTAGATTGTAGGTGCCGTTGACGTGTGCCGTAGCCCCGGGCACATCGAAGGAGACGTCGCTCAGATGCGCCACTCCCTCGCGTAGCGCGACATGACCTTTGATATTCGACAGCACTCGTCCGGGATCATAGCTGTCATTCCCGCGCCTGTCGTTCTCATCCTCCACTTCATCGGCCTTGCCTCGCGCGCGCGCGCTCAGCACATCGATATCTTTCTGCGTTTCAGGATGCGGGTATTGTGCCCCCGAAATTCCGAAGTCGCCCTCCAGGCGAATTTTGTCGATGAACGGCCGGTCGTCAGGCGGAAACGTCGCCTTGGCGCGGAAGATGATCGGTCCCGACATCGCCGGCTTCTTATCGTTCACGAATAGCCATAGCAGATCCTGTACGCGAGCATGATCCGAATACAACTGCAGTGCGGCGGTCTTGCCCTTGGCGTTTCCCTCTGACTCGATTGGGCCAGCCGCGACCACGGTTGTACGCCCAAACTGCGCCGTAACCGACTCGAGCACCACGTCTCCATTCAGTCCATCAACAAGGGCCTTGTAATGCGTCACCAGATGCAGCGGATGGCCGCTTCTCGTCACCTGGAAGTCCGGCGTATTCGTGGCACCCTGCACCGTGATGTGCTGCAGCAGGCCATCGAAGCTGCCCTTCGACGCCAATGTTCCCGCAATCCCGTGAAACACTCCCAGGTTCATACGCTCGACGTCATAGGTGCCGGACATGATCGTCTGTCCAGCGGCGCCGGGTCTCACCGGACTGAACTTTCCTTCAACGAAGATCTCTGCCGGGGGCAGGGGCAGAAAAATCGTCGCGCGATACAGCAACGGCTGTCCTTGCACCAAATTGTGCAGCGCGAGCTTAGGAATGCGATACACCAGAGGCTGCTTGCCCGCCTTGTCGGGCAAGAACTCAACTTCGGCGCCGTCGGCAATGATCTTGCCAATCGTCACGCCCACTCCCAATTTGCCAAGCTCGACCGGCAATAGCGCCGCTCCGCTCGTCTCCGACTGCGCTTGCGAGCTCCCTTTCGCCGGGATCGTGATGTGGATGCGCTCCGCGCGAACAAGGGTGATGTGGTGAAAGAGCAGCGTGTGATAGCTGCCCATGATTCTGAGCTTGTCGATCGTCGCGAGCGACGGGCCCGGCGTACTGCCACGACGAAACGTCACGCCTTGCGCAATACAGCCGGGATGAGGAAAGTAAATCCGCTGAAACCTGGCAATTTGGACTGTGCTGCCCGATTGCTGTTGCAACGCCTGCGCTACCGCATTTCGTGTGAATGGCCAGTTCACTACAGTCAGAATGGCGAGTACGATGACCGCAACAACGATGACAGCAGCCGCAATCGCCATCCAGCGCCAGCGTCGTACTGGACGGCCGGCAACACTCGCGGATTGGCGTTCCTCAATCTGTAGCGGCATTGCAGTGAGTTCCTTGCGCAAGGACCGCGCGCGAAGGCTGATGTCTTTTAGGATGGCGCGTCCGTGACATCGGTTTTCCGCGTGAGGCCTTTCTCGGCGCACGAATTTCACCCTCCGCATCACGCCGTGACCTTAGACTTTCATCTTCTGTACTCACAGATGCCTAAGTAGAAATTTCGGCCACAGATCAGTCATTGATGGGGAACCCCGCTCGTGTTCCCGCTCCTATACTCGTCGCGTACGACCCAAGTTCTGTGCAGGCACATTTTCATCGCGCGCCGCTGATGTATTTGCTGCGTCCGCCGGAGTCCTTGGATGTCGAGAATTTACGCCGCTTCCTGCGTGGCCGTTACGCTAAGCCTCGCATTCTCTATTCACGCCGCCAATTACAATCAGGTCATCCCAAACACCACGCTCACGGCTCAGACCACCAACAACACTTCAGCTGCTGATACGTTCCCCGGATGCGAGATCACCACCGTCACCAACGGCCAATGCGTCGACAATGGCAACCTCGCTGCCAGCAACGTCAGCAAGGTCAACGTCCATACTTTGCTTTCGGAAACGCAACAGGGAGCGAAGATCTACACCACGTACATTCCGTACTGGGTCCACGGGACGCATCCAAACATCGGCTACAGCTCCAGCGATCCCGCGCAGGTCACGCGATAGATCACCGACCTGACGAGCCGAGGCTTCGATGGCGTACTGGTGGATTGGTACGGTCCGGGCAGCTACGAGGAGAGCGCGACCGAGATTCTGAAGACACAGATCGAGCAGCAGTCCATACTCGACTTCGCGCTGATGATCGACCAGGGCGCCATCGAGTGGCACTCCTGCTATCCCACTTGTTCGGCCACACAGGCGCTGCTGAACATCATTGCCTACGCGCGCCAGCAGGGCTACTTCAGCTCACCAGCGGCCATTCGCAACAGCGACGGCAAAAGCATCGTTGTGCAATTTGGCATGGGGTCTTACAATATCAACTGGTCGACGATCGAGAACCAGAACTCGGACCTGGAGTGGATCTTCCAGAACGCCAGTAGCTTTACGAACGCCTACACGATCGGCGCCTTCGGCTGGCTTTCGCCGAAGAATCCGCTGCAGGACGGCTACGAGGGCCTGGACTACACGCAGTACTTCGAGTCCATCGCCGGCCAGTACCCATCGAAGAAGAACTGGGCGTCCACGTGGAAGGGCTTCGACGACACCGTCGCGAGCTGGTCGCCGCCCGGCGGCCGCCACATCCAGCAGTTGTGCGGCAAGACCTGGTTCGACTCCTGGGGCGCGGTGCGCGCCTACACTGGCCGCCTCGATGCCGTGCAGGTTGTTACCTGGCACGACTACGAAGAAGGCACCGAGGTCCAGACCGGCATCGACAACTGCCTCAGCATCTCGGCCAGCATGAGTGGCAATACGCTGAGCTGGAGCGTGCCGGATGAATCGACGCTCGATCACTATACCGCTTACATCTCGACCGATGGCCAGAACCTGATGTCGCTGGGCGACTACTACGTCGGCACGAACTCCCTGGACCTGTCGCAGTTCAACTTTGATTCGGGAGTGTATCGGGTGTTCGTTCAGGCGGTAGGCAAACCGAGCGTCAAAAACCAGATGTCAAACGGCGCGCTTTACAGGATTGTCAGGCGGCTGCCGATCACAAACGCCAATTAGAGGCCGCTGCCTCGGCTGATCGGAACATTGCTTTCAGGTAGTGCTGTGGGGGTCGGCCAACAACCGGGCGCTGCCTGCAGTTGGGTTTCAGTCGTGCGAATCATCAACCAGTGACGCACGACTGAAACCTGTTGTCCTTTGTCCCGGCCACACCGCACTCCCAGCCGCTTAGCGCTGGCAAGCACAGCGATCCAGGTATTGTGAGAAAGTTGCTGCTTACCAGACCCTGGCCACTAGCCACTAGCCACTAGCCACTGCTTTTACAAAATCCGCCAGCAATCCATACGCCGTGGTCATTAACGTCGGATCCTTCTCGGTGGTCGTCAGATCAGGAAGAACATAGGTTTCGAAACTGATCACCGACGATGTCCCCTTCACCTGTGCCAAAGGATCCTCCAGGCGCAACCGCTGCGGCCTCACCTCGGCCGTGATGCTCCCCTCGGCTGACCGTCGCGCGCTGCATACCAGCTTCCATGCGTTGCCGTTCGCGCCCGCCTCCCGCAGTTGATCCGCTGTGATGCCGCGAATGCCCTGGCGCCGCACATCACCGATCTTCAGTTCGGCATCCATCAGTACATTCGCCAGCGCGACCACCTTCACTGCCGCATCCACGCCCTCGATGTCGTCGGTCGGATCGCTTTCCGCGACTCCCAGTGCCTGCGCCTGGCGCACCGCGTCATCAAAAGTCATCCCCGATTCCATGCCTTCCAGGATCACATTGGTCGTGGAATTGAGCACCCCGCGAAAGGCGCGAATCTCCACAGCCGGCATGGTCTCGCGAAACAGCGAAAAGATCGGCACGCCATCCATCACCGCCGACTCAAAGAGAAACCTGCGCCCCTTCGCGGCCGCCAGTTCGGTCAGCTCACGATAGGCGTGGATGACGGGCCCCTTGTTGGCGCTGATCGCGTGTGCGCCCATTTCCAGCGCCGCACGAATGTGATCGATGGCGGGCTGCCCGCTTGCCGCATTTAGGGAACTCATTTCAAACAGGGCATCAGCCTCGCCAGACTTTAGCCACTCGCGAACATCCCCAGCCCTCTCACCTTCGGAGACATCGCCCCCCATCAGCTTCTCCGACGTGAACCCATCGCGAGCTACCAGCCAGCCCAGCCGCCGCGACGCTACTCCGGTCAGCCGCCATGCGATCCCGTACTTGTTTCTGAGCTCCTGCCGTTTTTCCAGAAGCAGAGCGACGAACGCCCGCCCCACATTCCCCAAGCCAACGATGCATAGGTTGTGCGTGCAAATATCCATTTTGTCTGGACACTTCAGGGCAGCTCGATTGTAAACACGGCATCCGCTCCCAACCTACCGGCCAAACGCGCCCCCCACTCGATTTCCGCTCGTTTTTCGTACCCCGGCCGCCGCCTTCTGCATCCATTCTGGTGAAGCTGGTCACGCCCGGGCAGCCGTCACAAAATTCGCTGGCGTCGGCGGGGCGAGCCTCGGATATAATCACGAGTTAAACTGAATACGGAATGCTGCCGATCTCTCGACCCTCGCCGACCAACATCAACGTGGATTGCCATCTGCTTGCATCAGCCACGGCCCCGCAGCAAAAAAGATTTGTACTCACTCCGCTTTTCAAGGAGCTTCGGAATGGCCATTAAAGCAAGTGAATTCGTTTGGCACAACGGTCACCTGGTCCCCTGGGATGACGCCAAGATCCACGTCATGTCGCACGTGGTCAATTACGGCTCGTCGGTGTTCGAGGGCATCCGTTGCTACCACACGGCAAAGGGGCCCGCGATCTTCCGCCTGCGGGACCACATGCTTCGCCTGCTGCAATCGAGCAAGGTCTACCGCATCGACGTCGACTACTCGCTCGACGAGCTGGTGCGGGCAACCGTGGACCTGGTCGCCGCCAACAAGGTCGCGCCCTGCTACATCCGCCCCATCGTGCTGCGCGGATACGGCCAGGTCGGCGTCAACCCGTTCAACTCGCCAACCGAGGTTTACATTGCCAACTACGAGTGGGGCAAATATCTCGGCAGCCCCGACTCCGACGACGGCGTCGACGTCTGCGTCTCCTCCTGGACGCGCCTTGCTCCCAACACCTTGCCGACCATGGCCAAGGCCGGCGCGAATTACATGAACTCGCAGCTCATCAAGATGGAAGCCATCGTCAATGGTTATGCTGAAGGCATCGCCCTCGACGTCAACGGCTACGTCAGCGAAGGCTCGGGCGAGAACGTCTTCGTCGTACACAAAGACCGCATCTACACTCCGCCGCTCGGCACCAGCGTGTTGCCCGGCATCACCCGCAACTCGGTGTTGCACATCGCGCATGAGCTCGGCATTCCCGTGATCGAGCAGATCATTCCGCGCGAGATGCTTTACATCTGCGACGAGCTCTTCTTCAGCGGAACGGCAGCGGAGATCACGCCGATCCGCTCGGTCGACAAGATCACCGTCGGCCGCGGCGTCGCCGGCCCGATTACGAAAGCCGTGCGCAAGGAGTTCTACGGTATCGTAAACGGCGTTGCCGAAGACCGCTTCGGCTGGATGACGAGTGTCCCAATCAAGCAGCCTGTCAGCGTGTAAGCGAAATCGGTGCAAAAGAGAAGGGCGCAAGCAATTGCGCCCTTTTTCATGCATGCGTAACGAAATACCTGGGTGAAGCGGAACGTTCCCGCAGCTTTCGAAGTCCCGTCTTTCAACAATGCTGCCTGATCATCAGGCTTGAACTCGCCGGTCCGGCCGCCAATCCTGCCACGGAAGGGCGATGCCGTTGAACCGCAGATACGCGATCATCTGGCCCATGTGTTCATGGGTGTGCGACAGCAGGCGGAGGTAGGCGCGTCGCACCGTTGTGTCTTCGCCGAAGAAACGCAGCCGCCTTTCAAGCTCTGCATCGCCGGCTTCGGTGAAGGACTGCGACACCTTCTGCAGCGACCGTTTCAACAACGTTACGATGGCATCCTTCTCGCGCATGCTTGCCGCCAAGCCGTCATTCCTGCGGATGAGCCCCGTAAATCTCGCCTCCCCCTCGGGCGGAAGGCCGGCGTACAAGTCCGCAGGAGCAGCTACGCCGATCACATCGAGAAGCATGAAGTTGCCGGTCGCCACGTGGACGAACACCTCGCCGATTGAGCGCGCCTTCGCCGCCGGGCGCCAGTCGTACTGGCCGGCGGGAATGCATTCCGCCATGGCGACCGTCTGCCGCTCGGCAATTTCCAGCTCCCACAGGAACTCACCGCGAAAACCCGCAATGCGCGTTGTCATGCAACCAAGAATACAACCGCAAAAGCCGATCAGAATCCTACTAAGCTACCCTGGCCTTCCCGGGCAAGGAGGGACGGGCCTCCGACAAAATTTGCAGAGTTGGCGGCTACAGGGACCATATAAAGACCAAGGCCATTCCACAGAGATGCCGACTTAAGTGCCGGTGCGGCTTAGGGTTCCGGTTACACGGTTTCGGAAGGCCTCTGGGCCTGCAAGGGCGAATTTGCAGGAGCCAAAAGGCTTGCTGTTTTGCGAGCTGAGACAGATTGTAATTATCAGTAAGTTAACACCACGTTAGATGTAGTAATTTACGACATAAGCGCTATAGACTTTGGGACTAAGGCTCGCCTACACTTTTCCGCAATTGTTCAGGGCATCATGGTGCACTCGGTTATTGGCCGTTGATGCCCGAACGGGGATCCCGCATTGAATTAGGCATCGCTTGCCTTAGCTGGCCGCTGTTCAAGGCGCGATGCGCTCGAGATTCGTTCGCGCGGAGGCGTCACTGTGAAAAGTTTGTTTCTGGCCGTTCGTCTATCTCTCACCCGACAACTCAATCAATTTGGCAGAGGCGAAGAAGGTCAAGCGCTGGTGCTCACGGCTCTTGGACTGCTGGTTCTGCTGCTCATGGCTGGACTTGGTGTCGATGTCGGCTACCTGCGTTATCAGAAGCAACAAATGCAGAAAGCCGCGGATGCCGGCGCCATAGCCGGCGCCTCCGCCATGATCTACGACGGCTCGAGCTCGCCTAACATCACTACCGCTGCTCAGGCCGACGCCGCTGCCAACGGATACACCAACGGCACGAACGGCATCTCGGTGCAGGTGAACGTGCCGCCGCAGACCCCAGGCGATCCCTTCCAGGGCAAAGACAACTACGTGGAAGTAATCGTCGCGCAGACGCGCCCGACGTTCTTCATGCGCGTGGGCGGCTTCGACAACGTTTATGTCCGCAGCCGCGCGATCGCGTCCTCGGTGGGCAGCTCCGACGGTTGCATCTATGCCCTGGATCCTGTCGACAAGAAGACCTTCTTGATCAACGGTAACGTGGGTATCAGCTCCAATTGCGGCATCCTGGTGAACTCCAGCGACGGTGACGCGCTGCACAAGAATGGCGTCAGCGGGACTGTTGACGCCAGCTCCATTGGTGTTGTCGGTGGCTATAGCGGCTCTGGATTCAATCCCACGCCGGTCGCCGGCATCGCGCCTTTCACCGATCCTCTGGCCTCGGTGCAAGCTCCTACCGATTACCCGACCACGTGTGACTCTGCCCACACCAACGTCGTCATCAACAACAACAACAACCTACAAAACCTCACTCAAGGTACCTATTGCGGCGGCATCACCATAGGCGGCAACGCGAATGTCACCTTCGGCGCCGGTACCTACGTTCTACTTGGTGGAGGACTGACGGTCACTGGCGGGGCGACAATAACCGGCGGCGGCGTCACCTTCTACAACACTGGAAATTCGACATACCCCTATGCGCCAATCAAAGTAGCTGGTTCCTCCAGCACGACCCTCACCGCTCCCAGCGCTGGCCCGCTGGCCGGAATCCTCTTCTTCCAGGACCGCTCCATAACGGACCACACGTTACTGAACACCATCAACGGTTCCAATGGAGCGATTTACACCGGTGTTCTCTATTTCCCGACCACGCCTTTGCGGTACACCGGCACGCCGGTGAACAATGCCTACGAGATCATCATCGCGTGGACGCTGGAATTCAACGGGAATACCACAATTACGAACCATTACACGACGCTGCCGAACGGCGCATCGCCGATCCAAAGCGCAGTGCTGGTGGAGTAGGCGGGATTTGTAGAGCGGCGCTTCAGCGCCGTGTGAAGAAACGGTTTGCGATACAGGCTTTCCCTCGCTGCTTAATGCTGCGGCGGAAAGCCTGAATTTTTGCGCGAGCGCCCTGGGACGCCGGGCGTGAAGGCCGGCTCTACCGGACCCGAGAATACCCGCTTCCATCGCCCGCCCTTGCTTACTTCCCCCGGCGGGCTTGTTTGTTATTTACGGCCGATTTCTTTCCCTTCGGCAGGCCATCGCTACCGTCTCTCTGCGCGTCCGAAACCTCTACCACGCTCAGCACCACGCCGTCGATGCGGTTGTCCAGAGTCTTGTAAGGCGAGAGCCGAAAGCGATACCAGCGCTTGTCTTTGTCCTGCACGTCATATTGCTGCGTTTGCGCGTCCCGGACGATGTCCACCATCACCTGCTCCAGCCAGGGCAGGTCTATATTGAACTTGAGGCGCGGAATCGGCCTTCCGATGTCCGTATTCATCAGGCCCAGCAACGTGCCGGCCTGCGCAGTAAAGCGCCGCACGGTCAGGTCGGAACCCACCATCAGCATCGGCAGATCGACGTTGTTCAGCAGGTTGTTCAGATCATTATTAATCTGCGTCAGCATGTCATTACGGTGCTGCATCTCCTCGTTGACCGTGTGCAGCTCTTCATTTGCCGATTCCAACTCCTCCTTCGAAGTCTGGAGCTCTTCATTGGTGCTTTGCAGCTCCTCGTTGCCCGACTGGATCTCTTCGTTAGCCGACTGCAACTCCTCGTTCGTCGCCTCCTGCGCCTCGATGATCGACTGCAGATATTCCTTGGTCGCCGTCAGTTCTTGCCGCAGCTGGGCAATCTGCTCATCCTTGGCTGCTCGCTCCGCGTCGGTCAGTGGACCGGCGGTCACGGGCGCGACTGCGATATGTTCTGCCTCCGGGGCCTGTGGCTCAAACACGATCAGGTAATTGCCCGCCTCCTGCGGCGAGGGATTAAACGGTACGACGCGAATGGTGACTACCTTGGATTCTCCGTTCGTATCGACATGAATGTTGGGCCGCCTGCTCTCACCCTTGCTTTTGCGCGCTTCCTCAACGACCCTTTGCAGCTCGAACAACAATCCAGGCTTCGCCATCTTCAGCAGATGCAGGCTGGCCTTGCCATGAGGCAACTCGAGAAATGACCCCGTGCGGCCCCGCGTCTGCAGAATTTCCATCTGCTCATTCACCACAACGGCCGGCGGCGCATAATGGGCCAGCAAGAGCCGGTCGGCTTCCCGCTGCAGCTCGATGGGCGCCTTGATTGTGTCATGCGGCTTGGCGGCCGGTGTGCCCCCGCCGCTTCCTTCCGGGCTTGTGTCGGGCACTCCGACCGCCAGGCCGAAGGTTACCGGGGAGGAAACCATCCGTTTGCGATAAATTTTTTGTTTTTTGTCGACCATATCGAACAGCTCGGATCCCGCTCCCAACAAGCCTTCCGTACTGCCGATGATCAGGAAGCCAGTCGGGTTCAGGGCGTAATGAAAGATCGGAATGACCTTCTTCTGCAGGGCCTGGCTGAGATAGATCATCACGTTGCGGCAGCTGATCAGGTCCATCCGCGAGAACGGCGGATCACTAAAGACATTCTGTGTGGAAAAAATGCACAGGTCGCGAACCGTCTTGCCAATCTGGTACCCGGCATCGGTCTTATGGAAGAACCGTCGCAGGCGGGCCGGCGAAATATCGGCGCCAATACTCTCCTTGTAAATGCCTACCCGCGCCTTCTGGATCGCTCCCTCGCTCAGATCGGTGCCGAAGATTTGCACCGGAACTTCCGTCTTTTCCTCGCCCAAATACTCCATCAGCGAAATTGCGATCGAGTACGTTTCCTCTCCCGTCGAGCAGCCTGGCACCCATATGCGAATGGGATTTGCGGGCGTCATTCGCGCCTTCACGATGGCTGGATAAACTTCCTTCTTCAGCGCCTCAAATGCCTCCGGGTTGCGGAAGAAGCTGGTGACATTAATCAGCAGGTCCTGATAGAGGGAATTCACTTCGTTGCGATCGCGATGCAGGATTGCTGTGTATTCGCTGAGCTTGTGGACGCGATTGAGCGCCATGCGCCGCTGGATGCGGCGTCCGATTGTCGGCGGCTTGTATTCGGAAAAATCAACTCCCGTGGCTCGCCGCAGCAGGCGGAAAACCTGCCCCATAAAGGCGTCGGTCGTTTCCTGGCTTTCCGCTCCTGGCTCCAGCAGTTTTCCCGCGACGTAGGGGTGCTGCCGGATGCGGTCCAGTTCCTTGGCAATGCCTTCGGGCGGCAAAATAAAATCGACAGCACCGGCGGAAATAGCGCTGGCAGGCATGCCATCGTACTTCGCCGTGCGTGGGTCCTGTGCGAAGGTAATGCCACCCTCGCCCTTAATCGCGGCCAAGCCGAGCGTGCCGTCCGTAGCCGTACCCGACAACACCACACCAATGGCATTTCTGCTCTGGTCGGTGGCCAGCGAGCGCAGGAAGATATCGATCGTGGTATTGACCGTGTGTGGTTCCTGCCGCTCCGACAAAACCAGCACGCCCGCTTGGATGGTCATGTCGCAGTTGGGCGGGATCACGTACACGTGGTCTGGCTGTACACGCATTCCGTTCTGCGCCGTCAGCACGGGTATCGACGTTGTTCGCGAAAGGATCTGCGAGAACGCGCTCTCGCGCGAGGGGTCAAGGTGCGGCACCAGGATGAGCGATAACCCAGGATGTGGCGAAAGCGCCTTGAGAAACGAGGTGAACGCTTCCAATCCGCCGGCGGAGGCGCCGATCCCTACGATAGGAAAGCTGTCTCTGGCGTGATCGCCAGACGAGTTCGCGGCCTTCCCCTTGGTTTTTTCCTTTCCGGCGCCTTCCGATTTACGAGTTGAGCGCGAGGGTGTCATGAGAAATCCGCAGCCTGGGCATGGAGACTGCTAACGGCCAGAATGTACAGGAGTGGTACATCTAGACCACTCCGGCATAGGTGTCATATTGTCGAAGATTATAACTCCCGATTTTCTTCTGCCTCCTGCTATCCCGCTTGCGATTGCACCTGCATCAAACCTTGTGAAAACGCTTATACCGCCCCTTCGTCAGTAGGATGCCTGGCAATGCCCGCGGGAGAATACAAACCGGCAAAACGCGCTAATACCATTGCAGACGAAGAAGAAGCCAGGCACCTCCTGGAACGGGCAGAGAAGCTGGCGGTTAAGACCCGGCTTCTGATAGAACAAACCGAACAATTGCTCGCCCAAACCAGAAAGCTGCTGGCGAAATCCGATGTCAAGTTGATGTGAGAATGGCCCGGGCGTTATGCCTGTGCTGTCTTACGGCCAATAAAGCGGCAGACGGGACGCAGACAATTTTTTTCTCGTCTTGGATGACGCTGCCCGCACCCTCTCCGACGTTGCACGCAACATCCGCGCATGGCGTCGCAGCCGGCGCGCCTGGTCCATTAGCAACAGCATGCGCTCTCACCTCATGCCGGTTTCTTCCAGAACTCGGAGCACCGACTCTGCGTGTGTTTCTACGGGCAGCATTAGCTTCCAGCTTCCGTGAATCGGGCGTCCAGCCTCTTGCCGTCGATCAGTTTACTTTGCTCGCGTGCAGCGGCTTATTGCCAGCATCGCCATCACGATTCCGATTCATGTTCCACTCGTCATAAAGCGACCTGAACCTTCGGACCTCCTCGCGCAGTACGGCACGGCTGATGGCAACGTCCTGGACCAATCCTTCTATCTCTTTCATGGCTCTGCGAAATTCCTCTAGACCCGCCGCAAGCTGGAGCCTCGCCTCCTCGTCTTTCTTCAACGACGCGTTCGCCTGCGGGCGGAATGCGCGCCGTCCCCTCTGTACCCACGCCTCCAAGTCGTCGCGGTGCGCCATTACCACATTTCGTGGCGCGCCATCGGGACGAAGGATAGGAAGCCCCAGCGTCGCCTCCCAACGTTGCACAGTCCGTACTCCCTTGCCGAGGAAGGCGGCAATTTCTTTCCACGAAGTCAGAAGTTTGCTTCCCGCCAGATTAGCTTCGGACATTCCAGAACCCCCGCGCCTCTGGTTTTCGAACGGATATTTGATCGAATTCTACGCCGGAATTGCGTTGCGGGAAATGGTCCGGATTAAGGTAACCGTCCAGCATCAATGAGGTGCGGCCTTTCCGGCTGCTCACCTTGATTCTGGGTATAAGCCATTTGGCCGCTTATTCCTCGCTCGCAAACTTCATGCTTGTGACTATCCGCCTCCACCCATTCGATTGTTTTCGAATGAGTGAGCCCTACTACCGAACCCGTGGCAGCAGCTCGGCATCAGGCACCAGGTTCTCAATCAGGTCCAACATGTCGTTAGGACTGCTGGCGCCCTTGATCAGCAGCGCATCCACGCTTTCCCTCGCGCTGACGGGAACATTCGGATCCCCGGTCAACATGATCAGTGCGACCTTCGGCCAGCTTTCCCGAATGGTGCGCGACAGTTCTTCGCCATTCACCTTTCCGGAAAGGTGGTAATCGATAAGGATGAGATCGATGGGATGCTGATCAAGGGCGTCCAGGCAGGCGGGGGCGTCAGTAACGGTGACGACTTCGCATCCGAACTGCTGAAGCATCAACTTGCGAATCAGCAGACTGTCTGCCCGGTCGTCGACGCAGAGGATGGTCGGCTTCCTGGCCATAGTTTGCCACCTGGCAACTCAGATGCCAGATCGCACCCCGACCGTTGTTTGACACGGGCCCTGCGCGCCCTATATCCCACGAAGGGAGGGTGTAAGTGCATCACTTCTGTTGCATCGAGGCGATGTATTTCGTCAGGTTTCGCACCCGCAGCTGCGTGGCTGCGGTGTCGTGCCCGCTCAAGTTCGAAAACACCGGTCCCCACACCGGCATCTCCTTGCTTCCGTGAGCCGGCATCGTCGAGTCGCCCTTGATGACCTGAGCCACGTGCTGCTCCGGGAAGGTGCCGCCGTTTTTCGCCGCTAATTGCGTGAGATCCGTCGGCGTAGCTTTCAGCGCCGATGCGGCCGGGCCATTGCCTTTTCCGCCTTGCCCGTGACAGGACGCGCAATACGCGTCATACATCTGCCGTCCAGATGTGGGGTTTGTGTACCCCGCGGGAACGTTCTTGATTTCAGTCTTGCCGGCCTGTGCTGGGGCAGTATTTTGCGCGCTAAGACAGGCGGCGGATAGAAGCAGGAGAGCGATCAGGCAGAAAATGCGAACGCGCATAGAACCTTCTTTCGGGCGCGAAGATGCGGTTACACCAACCCACAACTATGAAACACGCCCCGCAACCCCACAAGGCTCTACATCACACCACCTTCGGTTATGCAACCGCCGCTGATGCTTTAGAACGCCATCTCCTTCAACTCCGGGCTCACCATCAGCGGCGCCTCCGTCGCCTGCTGAACATCTTCCACCGTCAACCCCGGCGCGATCTCCTCCAGCACCAGCCCGCTCTGTGTCACCCGGATGTACGCCATCTCCGTCACAATCGTATCCACCACGCGCAACCCGGTGATCGGCAGTGTGCACCGCTTCAGAATCTTGGGACCTCCATCGCGCGTGGTGTGCTCCATGGCGACGATCACGCGCTTGGCGCTGGCCACCAGGTCCATCGCGCCGCCCATGCCCTTGACCATCTTGCCGGGGATCATCCAGTTGGCGAGATTGCCGTCCTCGTCCACTTCCATCGCGCCCAGCACGCTCAGGTCGATGTGCCCGCCGCGAATCATCGCAAACGATTCCGCGCTGGAGAAGAATGCCGTGCCCGGCAGCTCGGTCACCGTCTCTTTGCCGGCATTAATGAGATCGGGATCCTCGGTGCCGGACATCGGATACGGCCCCACGCCCATCATCCCGTTCTCGCTTTGCAATACGACTTCAATTCCCGGCGGCACGCAGTTGGCCACCAGCGTGGGCATGCCAATGCCGAGATTGACGTAGAAGCCATCGCGCAACTCGCGCGCCACGCGCCGCACAATGCGATCGCGCTTCTCAGTGTCCTTCTGCTTTGCGATATTCGGAGTCGTCGCCATAATCTCAAGCCCCTAATCCCTAATCCCCAGCCCCTTACCCCTTCCGCACCGTCCGACGCTCAATCCGCTTCTCGTAATCCTGGCCCTGAAAAATGCGATGCACGTACACACTCGGCGTGTGCACCTGATCGGCATCGATCTCCCCCGGCTCAACCAGATGCTCGACCTCGACAATCGTGACCTCTGCCGCCGTCGCCATCATGGGATTAAAATTCCGCGCCGTCTTGCGGTACACAAGGTTTCCCCACTTGTCGCCCTTCCACGCCTTGATGAGCGCGAAGTCGGCCGTCATGCCGCGTTCCAGCACATAGGGCTTGCCATCGAAGTCGCGCGTCTCTTTCCCTTCGGCGACCACCGTACCGAATCCCGTTGGCGTGAAGAACGCCGGAATCCCCGCGCCACCAGCGCGAATCCTCTCCGCCAGCGTTCCCTGCGGAACCAGTTCGAGATCGATGCGTCCGGTCAGCACCATGTCTTCCAGCAGCATATTCTCGCCAACGTAGCTGCCTTTGTGAGACTTGATCTGCCCGGCTGCAAGCATGAGCCCCAGCCCAAAGTCGTCTACGCCGACGTTGTTGCTGATGGTATTCAGGTTCTTCACGCCCTTCTTCACCAGCGCGCGAATCAGGTTCTCCGGAATACCGCACAGCCCGAAGCCGCCGACCATGATGGTCGCGCCGTCCTGAATGTCGTGCACCGCATCATCGGCGTTCGCGACTACTTTGTTCATTGGCATAAGCGTTTTCGTCCGACCCGCGATTGTACCGAGCCGCATCGGCCTCGTGCAAAACGCAGCCCCTGTGATTGCTCCCGTAGGAAGTGCTGGCCCTGGTGAGTTGTTGAAACCCTTTGATTGTGAGTGAATATCGCAAGCCCCACCCGGTTCCGAAAAGGAGACCAGCCGTGTCCGACAGCGTATCGACCTTGCTGACTCGCAATCTTCAGGACGTCTTCGGTGAAAACGACCCCGCGCGTCGTCGTGCGGCCATCGACGAGATCTACACCGAAGATGGCGTGTTCTACGACCCCAACAGGGGCGTGTACCGTGGCCGCGATGAGATCGATCGCGTCGCAGGCGCGATAAGGGCTACTCACCCTGACTTTCGATATCAGCCAATTGCCGCGCCCGAGGAATCGGGCAACGGCGGGCGAGTCAAATGGGTGGCGGGCAGCCCTGGTGAGGCGCCAGCTTACGCCGGGACTGATTTCATCATTGACCGTGACGGCCGCATTGCCGCCGTCTATCTGTTTTTCGACAAGCTACCCTGAGCGGGACTCTGCCGTGGGATGTCTCCGCCCCCGTACAACCGGCGTTTACGTCAGGATCTTCCGAATCTGCTCCAGATGATTCACATCATGCCCGGCGATCTGCTGCGCCAGGTCGCGAACGCTCATCTTTCCGCGCTCCGCATGCATGCCGTAACGCTCCCACTGCTCCGGAGTGAGCCGCTCAAACATCCGCAGATTGCTCGCACGCAACAACCGAAACAGCTCCAGCGATTCGGCCGGGCTAGCCGACGCGTAATTTCCCAACTTATGCCACAGCTCCTGATCGAACGGTGACAGCGGACCGCCATTGTGCTCGATCATCTGTCGATATCGCCACGCAGCTCCGATTTCCGCGTCCGCCAGGTGCGCCAGCACCTCCGCCACCGACCACTTCGCCGGATCAGGCCGCTTCGTGAGCTTGTCCGACGAAGCCCCGGCGATCAACTGCGCGAGCGCACTGGCTGTTTCGCGCTGCACAGCCATCGCATCCTTACCCTCTACGTAAGACATAATGCGGGCCTTGTATTCCGCTACTGTTTCCACGAGAGTCCTCCAAGGGGAATATTCCTTCAGTTTAGACGCTCGATTGCAAATCGTGCATCTGCCCCACGACGCGTGCTCCGCTCCGTAGTTCGTTTACAATCCAGAATCGACTGAATTTCAGTTCGGAGCCCTCAACTCTCGGATGCGCACCCTACATCGCCTCGCCTTCGTTCTCTTCGTCGCCACAGCTGCCTTCTCTCAAACGTCCCAATCATCGCCTTCAACACCTCAAGACTGGCGCGCCATTCACAACTCGGCCATCATCATCGACACCCATGCCGACACGCCGGGCCGCCTCGTCGACGAGAACTTCGATCTTGCGCAGGACGCGGGCACCGGCTATCTCGACTTCAACAAGATCAAGGCCGGCAATCTCGGCGCCCAATTCTTCTCCATCTGGGTTGAACCCAAGGCCAACAAGGGCAACGAGGCCAAGCGCGCCCTCGACATGATCGACGCGGTCTATGAGCAGGCGCGCCGCCATCCCGACAAGATGATGATGGCCTACGGGACGCACGACATCGTCGTCGCGCATCAAGAGCACAAGCTCGCCGCGCTGCTCGGAGTCGAAGGTGGTCACGCAATCGAGGGCGACATCCGCATCCTGCGCGACTACTACCGTCTCGGCGTCCGCTACATGACTCTGACCTGGTCGAATACCAACGAGATCGGCGATTCCAGCGGTGATATGGATGACAAGAACATCCAGCGCCATGGCGGCCTCACTCCCTTCGGACGCGAAGTGGTCGAGGAGATGAACCGCCTGGGCATGATCGTCGACATCTCGCATGTTGCCGACTCGACGTTCTACCAGGCGCTGGAGTTGAGCAAGGCGCCGGTTATCGCGTCGCATTCGTCGTCACGCGCGCTCACCAACGCCCCGCGCAATATGACCGACGACATGTTGCGCGCCCTCGCCGCCAAGAACGGCGTCGCACAGGTGAACTTCTATTGCGCCTTCGTCTCACAGAAGTATCTGGACGCCGCGAAGCAGCTCAGAGTCCAGCATGACCCGGATTATGAGAAGGTGCAATCACTGTTCATCAAGCCGCAGACGCCGGAGACCGCGAAAGAATTAGCTGAGGCCAAGGCGAAGCTCGCACCCAAGCTGCCACGACCGCCGCTCAGCGATCTGATCGACCATATCGACCATATGGCGAAGGTCGCCGGTGTTGACCATGTCGGACTGGGCTCGGATTTCGACGGCATTGACTGCTCGCCGCAGGGGCTCGACTCGGTTGCCGATTTGGCGAAAATCACCGAGGCCTTGTCCCAGCGCGGCTACACAGCCGCCGATCTTGATAAGATTCTTGGCGGCAATCTGCTGCGCGTATTCGGCCAGGTAGAAAAGGTCTCGCGGCAGATGCAAAGGCAGTGACTAGTGGTCAGTGGCCAGTGGCTAGTTGCTGGCGGATAGTTGTTGTGAAATAAGAAGCCGCGTTGACCTGCATCGGTTGGTGCCGGGGCGCTGCTTGAGCGCCGTGACCGCAACCGGCCGTGGACTCCAACGTGGTCGCGCGATCGTCTTACTAACCACTAGCCACTAGCCACTGATTTTGGAGACATCATGCACAAACTCATCATCGCTGTCCTCGCACTCACCACCTTCGCTGCCGCCCAAGCTACAACCTCGCAGCAGCACGCCGCCAGCGAAAAGAGCGCCCAGAAGGCGGCCGAGCCGACCGCTGTCATTGAAACCAGCATGGGCAACATCACCTGCACGCTGTTTCCTGACAAAGCGTCACAGTCGGTGGCCAACTTCATCGGCCTTGCCACCGGCACCAAGGAATGGAAGGACCCCAAGACCGGCAAGATGATGAAGGGCGTGCCGCTCTACAACGGAACCATCTTCCATCGGGTCATCCCCAACTTCATGATCCAGGGTGGCGATCCTCTGGGTACCGGCAGCGGCGATCCCGGCTACCAGATCAAGGACGAGACCAGCCCCGACCTGACCTTCGATCAGCCTGGCCGTCTCGCCTACGCCAACAGCGGCCCCAACACCAACGGCTCGCAGTTCTTCATTACCGAGGCGGCCACGCCGTGGCTCAACGGCCACTACAGCATCTTCGGGCAGTGCCAGGATATCGACCTGGTGAAGAAGATCGCGCGCCTGCCCAGGAACGGTAACGACAAACCGGACAGTCCGCCGAAAATCATTACCATCAAGATCAGTGGGGCAGGCCACACGGCTGGGGCTGCAACTCATAAGAGCATGAGCTCACAAACAGGCGCGAAGAAGTCCGCGCCGGCTTCGCAGTAGGCGGCGCGCCGCTACCGCGTATGGACGCAAGCCCGTGCTCGAAGGCCCTTCCCGATTCGAGACGTTTTTTCCCGGCGGGCAATAATCACCGTTGCAAGTGAGGTGCGTCACAGCACCCCAGTGCGCTCTCATTCACAATGACTCAGGGATGGGTAGCCAGAGGGGTACCTGCCGGGAGTGTCGATCATGTCTGAAGATAAGCGCGATGTGCTGGAAGTCCTTCGTTATGAACTGAATTTCCTCGAACAGGGCGGCTACGGCAACTGGTACAGCACGCCTTGGGGGCCGGCCTCCATCTTCCAGGATTCCCTTACCTGCCCCAATCATGGCGATCCCACGCGCCCTCATGCCTGCCGCGAGTGCCTGCTCTGGGACTTCGTGCCCGAGCAGTACCGCACCGAAGATGTTCCCTGCCACCACATTCCACTGAATCGCAACGGCGTCACCATTGCCACCCCAAACCAGACCGAAGAGGATCTGCGCGAAAACGTTAAACATTGGCTGAAGCGCACCATTGCACGAATCGAGGCTGAGCGCGCAGCCCAGACCAGGAACTCAAAGAAGTCGGCCTGAGCCGACAGCCGCGCCGTCATTTGGATTCCCATTTTGGAACAAGCAACCGTTTCCTTCTGTTCTTTACCGTCCCATCCCCTTGCTTTGCAATTACAATCCCCCTGATCTTTTCACTCGGGGGATTTCTTCATGCAACGCAGCTTTGCCTCCTTGAGACCGCAAGAGGTCTTGCACATTGCTCTCTGCATCGAGCAGCGCAACGCCGGTATCTATCATCGCTTCGCCGAAATGTTCACCGAGTTTGGCGATCCCGAGTCGCTGGAGATCGCAGCTGTGTTCTGGGAGATGGCGGTCGAAGAGCGCGAGCATCATGCCTTGCTTGAGCGCCAGTACATACAACAGTACGGCAATCCCGTCCGCTCGTTCTCCGAGGAAGAACTGGTTGAGTTTATCGAGGTGCCCCGTCTGGAGCACGGCGACGTCTTCGGCGCCGTGGATGGCCTCGCCGCGCGCCAGGCCGCCCTGCAGGTGGCATTGCAGGCCGAGGTCAGCGCGCAACTCTTCTACACCAGGATGACCGAGCAAACCGCCGATGCCGCCCTCCGCCAGACTTATTACAACCTGGCGCAGATGGAGGACGGTCACGTCGCGTTTCTCGAAGCGAAGCTGTCTCAGGACACCACCGCCAAACCTATTCTGCAGTGAGCAGGCCGGCCCTTGGAAACACTATCAGCGTTCCGGCTCATTAGAGTCCTTCTTGCCGCGCAGTTCTTCTTTCACTTTACGGCGCACGATTCCGTGAAACCGCTTCTTGCCCTCCGGCCGTAAGTGCTTTGCCCATTCGCCCGAGGCAGTGTCGGTCGGCTTATCTGTGCGTGCCATGTTTGCCTCCCGCCTATCGCACCTTCAGCCCATACTTCTGCGTTGAAGGCGGCACAATCCCGTTCATCCGCAGATACTCGACAAGCTGCCCATAATGATCGGAGACATGCCACACCGCTGCCACGGCCACCCCCAGCTTCGTGTTCGGCGCCGCATACCGTCCATTCACGCGGGCCAAAGCGTTCTGCGTGTTGATGGTCGTCAGCACCTTGTTACCGTAGTCGAACGATTCGCGCAGGTATTGCAGCAATTCCTCTTTACTCTGCGCCTTCGCTGGCCCGCCCCTCTCGCATCCTTCCGGCGGCGTTTTGCCCTCGATCTCGTTGAAGAACGCAAAATTCGCGCAGGCCACGTGTTTTACCTGCTCGCCAAACGAGCGCGCGTCCTTGAAACTTCCCGCGGTCGGGATGAATGAATACTTGTCGGCGGGCATTGCTTCAGCCAACGCAAGAAACTGTCGCTGGGCGAGCTCCAGCATTTCCCCCACGCTCTCCGCGATGTTCTTCGGAATCTCATCCTGCTGAGCCCAGGCGGGAGAAGCAGCCAATATCAAAGCCAAGGCCAAGCGCGCGGCAGTCTTCATCTGTTCCTCCTCATCGACCGCAAGAAATCATATTTGATCGTAGCCATTCGCCTATCGTCATCCTGCGATTCGCACGCATTGTCCCACACTAGTGGCACGCAAAAATGTCTGGCATTGCCTGTTCTCGTGATAGGATGCGCTATCCTTATAGGCAGGAGTAGACATGCTCGATAATCTGTTTCAGCCCACCCACCTGCTGGTGATTCTCTTTATCGCCTTGCTGGTGTTCGGACCCAAGAAGCTTCCCGAACTTGGAAAGGGATTAGGCGAAGCCATCCGTGGCTTCAAAGAGTCGATGAACAGCAATGACGCCGCTGCAGATCAGGAAAAGAAGGCGTAATCGCTCGCCCCAGCGCCCCTCCGGACAAGGCGCAATTCGATGCCTGACATTCTCTTCATTTTGCTATTGGCTCTGGTGATCTTCGGTCCCAAGCGGCTGCCGGAGATCGCCCGCCAGCTGGCGAAGTTCATGGTGCAGTTTCGCATGATGCGTGACGATCTGAAGCGCCAATTAAACGCCGAGCTGCTTAAGATCGACCTGGAAGAGAAGCAGAAAGCTGCCGCGCTCCCACCTCGACCCGTGCAAACTGAACCGCAACCTGTCCCGACCGACCAACTGGCGGAAAACTCACCCACCGGGTGACATCGCTGTCGCCGACAGGATCCTCTTTCCTCCGCAATTGTCATCCCGAGCGCAGCCGAGGGATCTGTGGTTCGCCCGAGCTCGCATGATGTTTTGTGCCGAAATTATTGCCCCGTTTCTTGCTCCACAGTGATACATTGTCTGAAATTTCACTACTCGGGGTTCACTGAACGATGTCTCTCTCCCTGGAATCTCGTCCCTGCGGCAAGGTCTATCTCATCAAATGCTCCGGTCGAATCGTCACCGGTGAAGAAAGCGCCGTCCTGCAGGCCGCCATCAATCGCGCCCTGATGGAATTCAACCGTCTGGTGCTCGACGTCTCCGACGTCGAACGCGTTGACAGTAGCGGCTTGGGACTGCTGGTGCGTTTCCTCTCGCACACTCGCAATCACGGCGGCGACCTTCGCCTCGCCGCGCCTCAAAATTTCTTTCGCAGTTTGCTCGAAATGACGAAGCTGTCCACAATTTTTCGCATCTACGACAGCGAGGAAGAAGCCGTCATCTCTTTCCTGAAAGAGCCTGCCACCCAAAATCCGGCCGCCGGAAAACCCGGCCCGCTGGTGCTCTTCGTCGATCAGTCGCCTGACCTCTGTGCCTTCGTACGATCCATGCTGAACCGCCATGGATATGAGGTGCTTTCCACCTGCCGTATGCGCGATGCCAGGACGCTCCTCAGCGCGGCGGACGTCGACTACATCGTGCTCGGCCCAGAGAGCTCGCAGCTGCCTTCCGACAATATCGCGGCTTCGCTCAAGCTGCTGGCGCCCAAAGCAGTGACCGTGCAGCTGGAAACCGGTTTCCAACTCGGCGACCCCGAAAGCGCAAGCGCCGAGTTGCTGCAGCGAATGCAGGCCGGCACCGGCGCCTCACGCTGAACCGGGGAAGGAGCGACTCCCAATCTGTCATCGGCCAACTGCCATTTGCTGATTGCTAATTGTCAATTACTAATTACTAGCTACCAACTACCGACATGCCACCCACACTCATCGCAAAACCCACGCGCATCACCGCTGCCGGAAATAAACCCAAGCTGATCGACGAATACATCGGACGCGTGAACTCGAAGCACTCCGCCGTCAGCGTCGCTCACATGCGCAGCCCGCAAGGCTGGATCGAGCCCTGCCAGAAGCCTGACTTCGACGAATTCACCATCGTGCTGCGCGGCATGTTGCGGGTGAAATCCGATTCCGGTGAGCTCGACATCAATGCCGGCCAGGCCGTGGTCACACATGCAGGCGAATGGGTACAGTATTCGACTCCTGCTGCCGATGGCGCGGAGTACATTGCTGTCTGCCTTCCAGCGTTCTCCATGGACACGGTGCATCGCGATGAATGACCATCAGGCCGTCCGCTTCGCCCGCGGGATCTTCCTCGTCGCCGGAGTGCTCGGCCTGATGGAGATCGTTCCGCTCTATTTCCTCGAAGCCACCATCGGCATCAAGCAACCGCCTCCGATCACGCACCCCGGCTTCTACTACGGCTTTGTCGGCGTCACCCTCGCCTGGCAGATTGCGTTCCTCATCATTTCGCGCGATCCCCTACGCTACCTGCCGCTCATGCCTGCGCTTTTTCTGGAGAAAGTGCTGTATCCGATTGCCGTGTTCACCCTGTTCGCACAGGGCCGCACGCCGGCGCAAAACCTGCCAACGGCGATCATCGACTTGATCTGGTTCGTGCTGTTCGTGATTGTATGGGTGCGGCTCCGCTCCGTTCAGCGGGAGGTCGTGTGAAGCACGCAGTCTTGGGAGTTGGCGCGATCGGAGGCCTCATAGGAGTGGCCCTCGTCTCTGCCGGTGAGGACGTGACATTTATTGTTCGCGCAGAGAAGGCGGCTGATTATCCCGACCACCTGACACTGGAACAGCCCACCGACAGCATCACTGTCGCGGCGCCGGCGGTTACGAAATTAACCGATTCCGTTGACGTGCTCTGGATCGCAACCAAAGCCTACCAGCTCGAGTCCGCGCTGCTATCCGTGAATGCCATCCCGCGACTCATCGTGCCGCTATTGAACGGAGTCGATCACATTGCGCTCTTACGATCGCGCTTCGGTCATGACCGCGTCATACCTGCCACCATAGCAGTGGAAGCAGACCGCACTGCGCAAGATCGCTTCGTCCAACGCTCGATGGTTCGCCTCAGCCTGGCGGCAAGTGGACGCGCTTTGCTGAGTTCGCTTTTTGCAACGTTGCAGGAGCGCCTCGGTTTTATCTGTCGCTTTGTTGAAAATGAGCAGACGTTGCTCTGGACCAAGCTCTGCTTTCTCGCTCCGTTCGCGCTGGCTTCGTCCGCCTCAGGCAAGAACAAGGGCGACATCATCTCCGATCCCGAATGGAAGTCGACGCTATACTCCACTATTGCGGAAGCCACCGCCGTCGCGAAAGCTTATGGCGCAGAGATTGACGCCACCGCAATCCAGACCATCCTCGATACTTCACCGGACACGATGCGTAGTTCCATGTTGAAGGACTTGATCGCAGGCCGCCAGCCTGAGCTCGACGCCATCGGCGGCCCCATCGTTCGCGGCGGCGAGAAGTTCCATATACCGACGCCTATGACGAAGAGGTTAATCGCGGAGATCACCGCAAGTGCGAGCGCTGTCAGGCTTTGATTTGGTTAGGCTTTGATTTGTCATCCCGAGCGGAGCCGAGGGATCTGCGGCTTCGCGCGCAGCGTTAGAACTTCTTGGCCGTAATCCGCTCCACCCCAAGGTAGGGACGCAACACCTCCGGAACAACGACGCTCCCATCGGCCTGCTGATAGTTCTCCACAATCGCCACCCAAGTCCGCCCGATCGCCAACCCGCTGCCGTTGAGCGTGTGCACCAGTTCCGTCTTCTTCCCGCCTTCAGGCCGATAGCGGATATTCGCACGCCGCGCCTGATAATCCAGAAAATTCGAGCATGATGAAATCTCGCGATAGAGCTGCTGGCCCGGGAGCCACACTTCCAGATCGTATGTTTTGGCCGATGACGCTCCCATGTCGGCCGTGCTCAAAACCATGACGCGATAAGGCAGCCCCAGCTTTTGCAGCACCTCTTCCGCGTCGTGCGTAAGCTTTTCGTGTTCTTCCCATGACTGCTCGGGTTTCGTGAACTTCACCAGTTCGACTTTCTGGAACTGGTGCTGGCGAATGATGCCGCGCACATCTTTGCCGTACGATCCAGCTTCGCTGCGAAAGCATGGTGTGTACGCCGTGAGCGAAATCGGCAACCGCGCGCCATCCAGCGTCTCGTCACGATAGAGATTCGTCACCGGAACTTCGGCGGTGGGAATCAGGTAGAAGTTCTTGTCGCCGTGCGGTACTTTGAACGAGTCTGCCTCAAACTTCGGCAGCTGCCCAGTGCCGTACATTGAGTCGGCGTTGACCATGAACGGCGGCAGCACCTCGGTATACCCGTGCTCGCGCGTATGCAGGTCGAGCATGAAGTTCATCAGCGCACGTTCCAGCTTCGCACCCAAGTCCCAATAGACCGCAAATCGCGCACCACTCAGCTTGGCCGCGCGCTCCAGATCGAGCACGCCCAACTCCTCACCAAGCTCCCAATGAGGCTTAGGCGTGAAGTCGAACTGAGGCAGAGTCCCCCATCGCCGCACCTCAACGTTATTCGCCTCACTGGTGCCGACAGGCACGCTGTCATCTGGGAGGTTGGGCAGGCCGACGAGAATATTCCGTAAGCGGGCATCCGCCTCCTCGGCCTTCTTTTCAGCGTCTGCGATCTTCTCCCGTAGCTCTTTCGTCTCGTTGATCAGCGCCGTCGCGTCCTGCTTTTCCTTCTTGAGCCGTGCAATCTCCTCCGTTGCCTTATTACGACGAGCCTTCAGAGTCTCAGCTTCTGTGATTGCGGTACGGCGTTCCGCATCGATCGCATGGAAGTCTCCGAGGATGGCCTCCGGATTCATCCCGCGCTGACGGATTTTTTCCTGGACTAAAGGCAGATGATCGCGGACAAAGGCGAGATCGAGCATAGAAGATCAGAGTAATTGAAGAAGGTGCGCATCACCAAACCGCCTCGAACCAACCAAACTGTTTTGAACCACAGAGACACAGAGACACAGAGAAAAAGCGAAGGCAGGTTTTTCAGGATCAAATCAGTAAGCATCGCTCTTAGGCAAACCACATCACTGGAAGACTTTCAGTTTTCTCTGTGTCTCTGTGGTTCACTAGCTCTTTCTTACAACCGACTCAAAATCCCGCTGCTTCTGAGCCAGCCGCTCGTGCCACTGAGCGGCAGCGCGCACAAAGGCCTGGAACATTGCTTGCGACGCTGCCTCGCTGTCGTAGGTGCGCTCGGGATGCCACTGTACGCCCAGCACAAAGTGATCGGGCGCCGTGCCTTCCACCGCCTCCTTCACGCCGTCGTCAGAACACCATCCCACCAGCCGCAATCCATCACCCAGTGCCTCCACCGCCTGGCGATGGCTGGAATTTACCGGAATTTGCAACGGCTTGCTCTCCGGCAGCGCTTCAGCTTCCCGCAGAATCGTAGCGAGATGCGAGTCAGGCTCAATCTGCACCTGGTGGGCCCGCGCTACCCTGCGGCCAGGCTTATGATTCACTCCTCCCGGCAGCGCCTGCTGCAGCGTGCCCGTTCGCCACACGTTCAGCGACTGAAGTCCATAGCAGATCCCGAACACCGGCTTGCGCATGTTGTAGGCATCCTGCAACAGCAGCTCGTCCGTGTTGTCGCGGAAAGGATCGGAGGGCGCCGTCTCAGGATGCCGCGCTGCGCCGTACTTCTCAGGATCGACATCGGCCGGACTGCCGGGCAGCAGCACGCCATCGCACGACTTCACTGCCTGTGCAATCTCTGAGGGTGTCGCCTCAACCGCAATGATCACCGGCTCGCCGCCTGCATTGCGAACGGCCCGTTCGTATTCCGGCAGGGAAGTGCTCACGTAATTCGGCCGCGTCGAGTTCGGCACCGGAATGGCAATGCGAGGTTTCATGAATCGCTCAGGTATGCAACATGGGCCGAGGCTCGCCCTCGCCGCTCTCACTCAGTTGCGGCAAGCGCTTCGTCTGAGAATCGTACAAGTCCGCGATCACCTGCCGAACCTGCGTCGCAAGCTTCTCCATATCGCGCAGGCGAAGTCCGGCCGTAGGAATCGGCTCGCCGATCACCAGCGCGACCTCTCCCGGAACCATGTGGAAACTGTTTATCGGCAGCAGTTCGTAGCTGCCGACGATCGCCATCGGCACCACGGGCGCCTGGGCGCGAATCGCAACGTAAAACGCTCCGCCCATGAACTCCTGCAGTTCACCCGTCGCCGAGCGCCCGCCTTCAGGGAAGACGACCAGCGGCATGCCGCGCTTCAACGCGTCACCCGCACGGTTCAGGCTCCGTAGCGACGCGTGCGCATCGCCGAACACAATCGGAATCTGGCCCGAGCGCTTCAAATACCATCCCAGAAACGGATATCGAAACAGCGACCGCTTCGCCATGATGCGAAACTGCCCCGGCAGGCTGGAATACAGCACCGGTATATCGATCGCGGAAAGATGATTCGCCGCATAGATCGCCGGCTGCGGCGGGTGAAGATGCTGGAGCCCTTCAACGCGCACACGAATGCCGACCGTCTTCAGTATCACCCGCGCCCAGATGTGGGCGATGCGATGCTGCACCCGGCCCGTCCCGTCGAACACCGAAGCCAGCAGCGCCAGCGACCCCAGGATCCCCGTATACAGATAAACGATCGGCACACAGAAGAGGTAGGAGCGCAGGCGTGTCAGCAGCGATCCTCGCCGCCGGCTTTGATTCTTTCGTTCTGCGTAAGACGGGGTCATTCTGTTGTTTGCGTAGTGCCTTTCAGCCAATTCTTACCGATAACGATCGGGTAGGAGCATCGATTTAACCTGGAGATGCCAAAACTCTCTCAGGTTTTACTTTAACTCTGTGCTCTCAGTGTCTCTGTGGTTAGGTCAGCGCCTCCTCTAACCTGCAATCCCCATCGCGCTCTTCGCCTCCCCTACAAGGTAAATCGACCCGGTAACCACGATCAGCCCATCCGGCTTGCTTACCTCGCACGCACGGGAGAGCGCCGCAGGCACGCTCGGCTCCTCATACACCACCGCTCCCGTACGCAAGGCAGCTTGTGCCAGTTCGGCAGTCGTGGCGCTCCGCGGATTGTTCGGCTGCGTCAGTACCACCCGCTCCGCCATAGGGAAGAGGACCTCGGCGATCTCCTGGATCGCCTTGTCTCGCATCGCGGCGAACACAAACGTCAACTCGCGTCCGGGAAAATTCTCCGACAGCGCAGAGCGCAACGCCCATGCTCCTGCGGGATTGTGGGCCACATCCAGCACCATCTCGCGCTGATGCGTTGCCGGCGATGGCGCTAGTACCTGGAAGCGCCCGGGCCAATGCGTCTCGCGAATCCCTTGCTCAACCTGCTTCGGCGTCACTTTGAACCCGAACTGCGCCAGCTCTTCCGCCGTCGCGATCGCGAGTGCGATATTGCGGAACTGATGGCGTCCGACAAGCGGCGAGTCTATTTCGATCTCTTCTCCCATGACGGCCAGCGGATATCGGCTCCGCCCCGGCGCCGGAACCACGCGTCCGGCCAAATACGCAGCAGCGCCCGGCGACACCGGCGGAACATACTTCGCCGCACTCACTCCGCGCGCCTCATGCTCCAGGATTGCGTGCCCGATCACGTCATTGGCCTGCGGATGCTGCGGCAGCGTCACCACCACCCCGTCCCGACGAATGATGCCGGACTTCTCGCGCGCAATCTCGCCAATGGTGTTTCCCAGATACTTCTGATGGTCGAGCGAGATGTCGGCGATGACCGATATCACCGGCTCAACGACGTTGGTTGCATCCAGCCGGCCGCCCATCCCGACCTCAAGCACGGCGATCTCCACGCCGACGCTCGCGAAGTACTCGAACGCCATGGCTGTCAGCATCTCGAAGAAGCTAGGATGCCATGGCAACTTGGCCGAGCGGAGAAGTCGCTCCGCCGTGCTCTCCACGCGCTCATGAATGGCGCCAAACTCCACATCGGAGATCATCTCGCCATTCACGCGAATACGTTCGTTGATGCTCACCAGATGCGGCGAGCTGTAAAGCCCGGTCTTGTATCCAGCCGCGCGCAGAATGGATGCCAGCGTCGCCGCCGTCGAACCCTTGCCGTTCGTGCCGGCAATCAGCACGCTGGCAAAGCGCCGCTCCGGATGTCCAAGCGCCTCCAGCATCTCCCGCACATAAGCTAGATCGAACTTGTGCGAAGGCGTCGAGGCCAGCTCGTGCCCCAGCGCGTACAGCTGTTCAACTGTCTCTTGGTAGGACATCAGGACTGATATCAGATTACAGCAATTCGGCTGTGCGGCCATCACCGCAGGCCTTCGGCCCGGAGCTAGACGCCCTTTAGTTGCTCTTCGTTCATGCCGAAATAGTGTCCCATCTCGTGAATGACAGTTCGCCGGATTTGTTCCCGCACTTCATCCTCCGAGGAGCAAACCGCCTCGATGTTCTTCTTGTAAAGAACCACGTAGTCAGGGCTGCCGATGGGCCCGTGAAAGAAGCTCTTCTGCGTCATCGGTACTCCGTGGAACAACCCCAGCAGGATTCGCCTCGGCTGGCCGGGCTCTGTCGGTATCGGCTCAGGCGGGAGGTCTTCGACCAGCACAGCGACATTGCGGATGCGACGGCGAAATTGCTGCGGCAAGGAATCCAGGGCGTCGCCGACTGCATGGTTGAAATCCTCGCGCGTCATGCTGTACACAGCGGTCTCCTGCTCCAGCCGGCCAAAAACCATCCACGGCGAGGTTTGGTCGCTCCCTCAGCCCGGCCTTTGCCACTTCGTTGTTTGAGTGTCCGAGGGTTCCCGACTGATGATACGCGTCTACCCGGCAGCCTGAGATGCGGCCTGGTCTTCGACATCTTCCGGCATCCGCAGTGCAGTGCCGCATTTGCGGCAGATTACGGATGAGCACTCGCCGCAGGTGAGTGGGTCATCCACCTCGCGATCACAGTGAGGACAATACGCCCTGCCTGATCCTTCCGCCGCTTCTTCTTCTCGCGCAAGCTCGAGCTTGAGCCCTCGCTTGTTCAGCTCTTCGCCAAGGGCTTCCTTGGCGGCCGGAACCAGATCGGAAGCGTCGCGCGCCACGTCCAGCAATTCCTCGTCCAGCATCTCCGAGTAGGTTTCTGCGTAGTTGAAATCTTCTGACATGATCTGCATTCCTCCTGGGACTAGCTGCTTGCCGGCAACTGCTTCTTCACCGCCTCGCTCAGCAGCTTGCCATCCACCCTTGCGTCGCCAAACTTAGCCTTCACATTCTTCATCACCACGCCCATGTCCTTCATTGTGGGAGAGCCCATTTCAGCGATCACGGCGCGCACGGTGGCTACAATTTCCTCTTCACCGACCGCCTTCGGCATGTAGCCCTCGATAATGGCGATCTCGTCCGACTCTTTTTTCGCCAGTTCAAGACGATTACCTTTAGTGAACTGCTCGACCGAGTCCTTGCGCTGCTTGATCATGGTCGTGAAGACCTGCAGCTCTTCTTTCTCGTCCAGGTCGGCACGTTTTTCAATGCGCTTGTTCTGCAACGCCGCCTTCATCATACGCAGGGTAGAGAGACGCAACTCTTCCTTGTTGCGCATGGCGTCAACCATGTCTTTCTGCACACGTTCGGTCAGGGTCATTGGGCAATTATAGGGATTGAGCCGTACCGCACAAAATATTCAAACTGTGGCGGCGTGAAGTCCTGCGCGGAGCAATTGCTCCGCCAGTTCCAAAGCGTCTACAGGCTAGTAACAGCTTGGCCGCGGACACGCGACATTAGGTTTGCCTTGTTCCGGCCGGCAAGTTAACAGCTTCTCTTCCCACCGTTTCGGGATCCCGTCCCGTCCATGGACGGCTCCCAACAGTGCACCAGCGATAGCGGCATTCGTGTCAGTATCGCCACCACGCATCACGGAGTTGATAACACCATCTTCCAGATTTGCTGCATGAACGAGCTGCCAAAGAGCATTCTGAAAGGCGATGAGAACCCATCCTTGCTGAGAGACATAATCTCCAGGCACACTCTTGGAAGCTTCATGGACGCACTTGAGCACTGCCGGCCCAACCCGAATCTCCTCCGCCCAGTGTTCAATTTTTGCAAACAACTGCGCTGGTGCGACTTCACGCGAGATTGCGTATGCGACCGCCATGGCAAAGAGTGCGTTCGAATCGACACACACATGATGAGAGTGGGTAAGCGCAGCGTCCTGCTGGGCCCATCGCGAAACACGTTCAAGTTCGAACTTTGCCCCGAAAATACCTAGCGGGCTTATGCGCATCATCGCGCCATTTGCCTGGCTGCTGCTATTGGGATCGCCAGTCAGGCCCCCGTAGACCGTGCTGCCGCAGTCAAAAGGCTGCGAATTCAGCCAATCAACATACGCAGCTCGCACCGCATTCGGATCATAGGTGCCACAATCCACCAACGTTCTCGCCAAAGCGAGAGCCATTTCAGAATCGTCTGTCGGTTGCCCTGCAATTGTGTTCCATGAGCCGCCGTCCGCGAGTTCACGCACGCCGTAGGGATACCGCCGAAGGATCTCTTTAGGCGTCTGAAATTCAACCAGGCTGCCCAAGGCATCCCCGGCCAACTGACCGAGCAAACAACCTTGAGCACGCGAGAGAACGCGGCTGTCTATGAGCGTGCTCGACACGGGTGCCTCTTCATCAGACGCCATCCTAAATCACCCCCAGCTGTGACTCACGGCACAGCGAGTCCGCCAATCTGTGGTAGCCTCCACGCTCGCCGAGTTCTATAGTTATCTGTCGGCGCTCTCCCAAGGCCGGCAATCTACCAGCAGGGGAATCCCTATGTTACGTAAGACACGGCTATTTACTCCCGGTCCTACTCCTCTTCTTCCGGCCGCGCAAAACGCCATTGCGGCGGCGGACATGCATCACCGCACAGCCGAGTTCCGCGAGATCTTCAGCCGTACCCTCGCTGATCTCAAGACCTTCATCGGTACCAATAACGACGTTCTGATCCTCGCCTCTTCCGGCACCGGCGCCATGGAAGCCGCAATCTCCAACCTCACCTCGCCGGGTGAAAAGGTTGTTGTCCTGAGCGCCGGCAAATTTGGTGAGCGCTGGCGCGACCTGGCCAAGGCCTTCGGCTGCCAGATTGAGCTGATCACCGCCCCCTACGGCGAGACCTTCAACCTTCGCGACGTGCAGTCCAAGATCGACGGCGCCAGCGTCCTCTTTATTCAGGCGACGGAAACTTCCACCGGCGCACGCCACGACGTGAAGGCGATCGCCTCGTTACTGAAGGGCACCAATACGCTCCTGGTGGTCGACGGCATCACGGGTCTCGGCACCACCCACTTCGAAGTCGACAACTGGGGCATCGACATGCTTATCGGCGGCTCGCAGAAGGCTGTGATGATTCCTCCGGGCCTGGCCTACCTTTCCGTCAGCGAGCGCGCCTGGCAGCGCATGGAAACCGCCAAGCAGCCGCGCTTTTACTTCGACCTTCGCAAGGAACGCAAGTCGCAGGTCAAGGGCGAAACCGCATTCACCCCCGCGGTCGCGCTGGTTGTCGGGCTGGGCGCAGCGCTGGACTACATCCGCCGTGCCGGCAACGGTAATCTTGCCGATGGCCGTGACGCCCTCATCCACAACGCTGAAACTTCCGCTGCCATGATTCGCGCCGGCGTGCAGGCGCTGGGACTTGGGCTCTTCGCGCCGACGTGTCCCGCCGCAGCGGTTACCGCCGTTCTGCCTCCAAAGGGGGTGGACTCGGGCGCGATCGTGAAGGAGTTCCGCGAGCGCTTCTCGATGGTGGTCGCCAATGGTCAGGGCGAGATGAAGGGCCAGCTGTTCCGCATCGCCCACCTCGGCTACTACGACTATCTGGATGCGATCGGCGTCATCGGCGCCCTCGAGCATGTGTTGCTGAAGGTTGCGCCGTCTCACAGGTTTGAAATGGGCGCGGGCGTGCGCGCCGTGCAAGAAGTCTTTGCAGGGCAAGTCGCGGAGGTGGCTAAGGTATGAAGATCGTAATCGCAGACAAAGTCTCTCCGTCTACGCTCAAGGTCTTTGCCGAGCACCCGGACTGGAGCGTAGTCCAGCCTGACAAAGAAGCCCTTCCCGGCGAACTCGGGAATGCCGATGCCATCGTGGTCCGCTCAGCAACCTTTGTCGACGCGGCAATGATGGACAAGGCCCCGAAGCTGCGTGTGATCGGACGCGCGGGCGTGGGTGTCGACAATGTCGATCTCGACGCCGCCACCAAGCGTGGCATCGTCGTCATGAACACTCCCGGCGGCAATGCCGTTGCCGTCGCCGAGCACACCTTCGGCCTGATGCTCTCCATGGCCCGCTTCCTGACCCGCGCCGACGCCACGATGAAAGCCGGCAAGTGGGAGAAGAAGACGCTGCAGGGAACCGAGCTCAAGGGTAAAACCCTGGGCATCGTGGGCCTCGGGCGCGTTGGCGTGGAAGTATCGCGTCGAGCGCAGTCCTTCGGCATGAAGGTCATCGCACATGATCCCTACGTCGCTCCCAGCCAGGCGCAGCAGCTCAACGTGACCATGGTCCCCATGGACGAGCTCTACACCCACTCGGACTACATCACGCTGCACGTCGGCCTCACGCCGCAGACACAGGGCATGATCAACGCCGACTCAATCGCCAAGATGAAGAAGGGCGTTCGCCTGGTGAACTGTGCGCGCGGCGAGCTGCTGAATGAAGCAGCCGTGATCGAGGCGCTGCAGTCCGGGCAACTCGGCGGCGCGGCGCTGGACGTCTATAGCCACGAGCCGTTGAAAGACTCGCCCCTGATGACGCAGCCGAACGTGATCCTGACCCCGCACATCGCAGGCTCGACGCACGAGGCGCAGGAAGCTGTCGGCGTGCAGATCGCGCTGCAGGTGCGCGAGTACCTGCTGAAGGGCGTCATCCAGAACGCGGTCAACGTGCCCTCGATCAGCGAGGAAGAGTACCACGACATGCGGCCGTACATCGCGCTGGCCGAGCGTCTGGGCACCTTCCTGGCGCAGTCGTGCGAAGGAGGCGTGGAGGAGATCGGCCTCACCTACAGCGGCGAGATCGCGCAGTGGAAGACCGCGCTGATTCGCAACGCAGCCGTGGCCGGCGCACTCAACCAGATCGCGCACGCACATGAACGCGCGAACCTGGTCAACGCCGCGTCCATCGCTGAAGAGCGTGGTATTCGCATCGCCGAACGCAAGCAGGCACGCGATGCCGGCAGCGTGGCGGCCAATGTTCTTCGCATGACCTTCAAGAGCGGTCGGCAGGAGAACACGGTGGCCGGAACGGTGCAGACGAACGGTGCGATCCACCTGCTGGAGATCGACGGCATTCACGTCGAAGCGCCGCTCGAAGGCAACGTCATCTACATGCGCAATCTCGATGTGCCCGGAGTCGTGGGCCGCGTCGGGACGGTGCTGGGGCAGCACAACGTCAACATCGCTAACTTCTCGCTGGGACGCGGGCCGGAGTCGAAGGCCGTCGCCGTGGTCCAGGTGGATGGCGACGTGACGGAAACGGTGCTGGAGGCGCTACGCGGGATCGAGACGGTCCTGCTGGCGAAACCGATCCGCTTCCTCGCCCCGCAACCGAAGCAGGCCGTACCGGCCTAAACGTACGACCATAACACTGGGTGCCCCGTTTTAGCCTTCTTTTGGCTAGGGCGGGGCAGTTCTACTTGGTGCAAGAACTTACTGCACCTGCACCTTCACCTGCAGCCTCCCGCCTGCGGGGACTTGAACCTTCTCGCCCCGTTTGAGGTACGGCTGCAGCACCGCAGGATTCGCCCACTCCAGGTCCCATCCGTTGGCCAGCGCGATTACCGTGTACTGTCCCGGCACGACGTTCGGCAACGTAAACGTCCCATCGCTATCGCTCTGATCGCGACGAAACAGCGGTGTGTTGTTTGCGGGATCCTGCGGCACAAGCACAATCATTACGCCCGAGAAAGGCTCCTCGCCATGCATCGCGATTCCGTCCACCTGCGCTTCACCGCGCACCGCAACACCGGTGATGTGCACTGTTCCAGCATTTGTGACCTCAAGCATGCGGCCCACCATCTTTGCTCCTGTTGCCGCCAGTTTGTGCAGGAAAAACCCGTTCGCGTCTTCCAGGGCCACGACGTAACGCCCCGCCCGAACGTCGTCCGCCTTCAAGTCGAATTCGCCGTTTGAGGAGATATCGCTGCGGAAGGCCTCCCCCGTATCGGGGTTGGACAGCCGAATCGAAGCGTGGCTCGGCGGGCGCGGAACATCCTGAAAGAAAATTGAGCCACTCACGCTGGCGAAGCTCGGACCATCGGTGGCGCTGATATCCATGTCGCCGGCGAGATCAATCTCGCGATACCAGGCGCGGCCTCCAGCTTTGTCGTTCAGGCCGGTCGAAGGCGGCACCTCGATGACATAATGCCCCGGCGCAAGTCCGGAGACTTCCACCACTCCCCTTGCCACCCAGGAGTCGGGCGCGTTGAATACAGAATCCAGATAGCCTTCGAAGATGCGCTGCGATATGCGGGGAAACACCATTTTCCCGAGCACCGGGTTTTCGGCCGAGCCGGTATGAATTCGCAGATGAAGCGAAGGAATCGCATGCAAGTTCACATCGGCATTCGTTCTCTCGCCAGGAGTAAGTTGCACCGGAGTCGCACTCGCCGAATCCGGCGTGCCGGGATAGAAGGTCAGCGGATAGGTGACGTCCAGTGCTGCCGCATCCTGGCCCGCTCGACCGTTGTCAGCGTCGTCGCCCAATGCCGGCTTGCCTCCGCCGAAGTTCTGCGCATACCATGGCCGCGCCGACACCGCTACGTAATACGCCCCGGGCGCAAGGTGCCCGATATGGTAATGGCCCTGATCGTCCGTCTGCGCCGAGTTGACCGGAACTGTTCTCTGCTGCCCGCCGTCGTTAGTGGTCTGGAACAGGCGCACCGTTGCATTCTGCACGTGCTCGTTGTTCTCATCCGTGACCTCTCCCTCGATCGACGCGTCAGGTTCGAGCCCAAACACCAGATGGTCGCTATCGAGATCGGGTCCGATGGCAATTGCCGTCGCGTAAGGGTCGTGGTGCTCGTAATATTGCAGCGAATAACCGCGCGCCTTTGCCATGAGTGAATACTTGCCGCGAGCGAGCACGGTAAACGCGAAGCGTCCATCGGCACTCGTCACGACTGATTGCGATACTGCGCGGTCCGTGCCCTGCACAGCCGGCGCAATGGCTACCGACGCCGAAGTCAGCGGCTGTCCCGTCAGGACATTCACGACTACTCCTGCGAGGCGGAATCCTTGTCGATGCGATGCGGCCGGTGGCGCCTGCAAAGGCGGCGCTGGAGCGCCCGGCGAAGATTGCGCGGACACACTCCCGATCAATAACAATAGGTGCGCAACGCGGCCAAGTAAGCCTGTCATTGCTCCTTCCCAGTGTGGATCAGGTCCAGCGAAAGCCGCGCCTTCTGATTCGGTGCCAGGTTCACGTGCGCCGCTTGCGAAGCGTAGGGAGCGTAGGCTTCAGCATTTGTGTATTCCAGATCATCGATGTTGTCGAAAGCAAATACAAGGTAATCACCCGGCGCCAGGGCATAGACGCTGAACTGGTTGCCGCTGCCTCGCACCACGCGAGGCGCTACCTTCCCCCCAGCCTGCGGAACGACAATCACTGTTGCCTGTCGCGGGTTGGCGTCCGATGATTTCACGGTAGCGCTCAGGCTGGCGCTGTCGTCGCGCAACACGATCTCCATCGGGTAGCTTTGACCACTCGCCACATACAGGTCGTCCAAGAGTAAGTTGGTTTGCCCGCACGTCGCCGACTGCACATACCAGGGCGCCCGCGGCATCAACTCCGCCGTGTAGGTCCCTGGGTCGACGTTCTGCAGCATGATCGCTGATGCCTTGCCGCGCTCAAAAGTTGAAAAGACCTCCGCATGATTCGGATCGGTAGGGAGCAGACGGACAGAAACCGGGATCCACGTATTCGTCGCGCCGTTGCAACAGCTCGAACTCCCATCACCCGTACCGCCCCGTGCCGGCGAGCGAGACTCCGTGCGTACCATGACCGGAATTGTGACCGCCGGCGCCAGCACAATTCGAACGTCTTCCACATTGGAAGCGACATTGATCCGCGCCTCTCCGCGGAGGGGCGACATACCGCTTTGCGACATCGCCCTGATGATGTACGAGCCGGCACGAATGCCCTCTACCCTGAGTGCGCCTGTTTCCATGTTGAAGTTGATTGGGAGCGCGATGTTGTCGTTGGATGTGGTGACTACTTCGAAACCGACACCCTGATCGGCCAGATGTCCCATCACCGTCCCCGAAACCTGGTACACAGGGACCGGAGTCATCGAGAAATCCGCTTCCGCCTGCTGACCCGGGGTCAACTGTATCGGTAAGGCCGACGCCAGCTCCGCAACTCCCGGATAGTACACATGCGGAAAGCCGCTCTTTGCCTTTTCGCTGGCGGTGGCAATGGCGGGCGATGCGATTGAATAAGCGTCCGCGTCGAGCGGTCCGGCGGAAACGTAATACGTGTCCGGCATGAGATTAGGGAAGCGGTAGTGTCCGTCCTCATCGGTATCGGCCATTCCACGCTGCTCCCAATGTTTCCGCCCATCGCGCAGGGTTCGGGCCGTCAGTCGAACCGGTACATGTTCCAGGGCCTGTCCGTTCGCGTCGAGGACGCGCCCGTAAATTGCGCTTTGTGGGGCGAGCTTCAGGATCAGACTCGTCAAATTAGGACCAATCCGCACCGGAGTTGCAAACGCTCCCGCATCGCTGACGAATCCCGGCTTTTGCACCGTCACCGTTACCTGCGCTGGCGGGAGTCCATCCATTTGAAAACGTCCTTGGCCGTCCGTGAAAACACTTCGCTGTATAAGCCCGCTGGTGCGAACCAGGGCGTGCGCGATCGGTTCGCCTGTCACGGAATTTACAACCGAGCCGCTGAAAGTGAATGTTTCAGTGTTAGACGTCTGGGCTGAGGAGAGCCCGGCAAAGACAATGCCAATGCAGAATGCGAGCAGGATCCATGACTCGCATCGGCAGAATTGCTGGCGGGTGTATTGCTTCAACAAGGTGTTCCATAGCCGCATTGGCATGAGAGTGCAAACCGCAGGGCAGCGATGTTCACTCAAACCCGCGACATCTCATGTTAACTCGCGGTGGGAGCAAGAAGTGTAGCGCCTTCTCCAGGCCGCCTGTAGTGTGGGCGTGCAGAGCCGCCCCACTCTGAAACCGCCAACCGCAAGTATGTGGATGATGAGAGAACGTCGACCCGGTCGGCGGAGCGACGCGACAACTACGCTGCGATCTCGAATGTTGCGACCAAACTTTTTCATGTTTGGATGCGCGTGTGCGGAAAACTTTGGCTGGACTCAGGAAGATCGCCGAGGCAGCGCGGCTACAACCTGCCGTTTGGCTGCCCGCGCCAGAAAGGTCTCCTGGGCGTTGAGAGCGTCCTTGCGATCGTAGCCCGGCTCGCGAACGTATTTTCCTTCCGAGGTCATGTGCCGCGCTTTCGCCTGATCTTTGAGATACGTCGCAAGAATTTCGTCGCGGATCAGGCGAATCAGATTTTTGTCTCCAACCGGGAAGTCGACTTCGACGCGGTGATTCAGGTTGCGTGGCATCAGGTCGGCGCTGCCCAGGTACACCTCCTCGCGTCCGGCATTGTGGAAGTAGAAGATGCGACTGTGCTCCAGGAACCGGCCGACGATACTGGTCACGGTGATCTTGTCGCTGATGCCAGGAACGCCCGGGATGAGGCAGCAGATGCCACGCACCAGAAGTTGAACCTTCACTCCCGCCTGCGAAGCCTGATACAGAAGACGGATCATCTTCTTGTCTACCAGCGCGTTCATCTTGAAAATCAAATGCCCGCCCTGGCCATTTCTCTGGTGCTGAATTTCGCGCTCGATCAGCAGTTCAATTCCGCTGCGCAACGTTACCGGCGCAACCAGCAGCTTGCGATAGGCAGTCTTCGCCGAATATCCCGTCAGGAAGTTGAACAGGTCCGTGCAATCGGCGCCGACATCGCGATCGCACGTGAACATGCCAACGTCGGTATATAGCTGCGCGGTCACGCTGTTGTAGTTGCCCGTGGAGAGATGCGCGTAACGGCGGATGACGTCGCCTTCCTTGCGCACGATCAACAGCGCCTTGGCGTGCACCTTCAATCCCATGAGGCCGTAAACCACGTGCACACCGTATTCTTCCAGCTTGCGCGCCCAGCCGATGTTGCTCTCTTCGTCAAAGCGCGCCTTCAACTCGAGGAGCACCGCGACCTGCTTACCGTTCTCTACCGCTTCGAGCAGCGCATCCACCACTGGAGCGTTACGCCCCACACGATAAAGCGTGATCTTGATAGCCAGGACGTTGGGATCGCGTGCGGCCTGCTGCAACAACCCGACCACAGGTTGGAACGAATCGAACGGATGGTGCAGCAAAATATCGCCGCGCCGAATCGTCGCGAAGACGTCCTCATCTTCCGAGTCCTTTGTCAGGGCCGCCGGCAGTGCAGGGACGAATGTTGGAAACTTCAGGTCAGGGCGGTCCATCCGGGTGAGGATTCGGACCCGCGCCAGCGAGAGAGGTCCCCCTACGATCTTGTAGATGTCTTCGCGATCCAATTCGAGGTTCTTGATGAGAATATCCAGTATGGGCGCGGGCATCGCCTCATCGACTTCCACCCGCACTACGTCGGCAAAGCGACGCTGCCACACGCCTTCTTCCACCGATTCCAGCAGATCGCCCGCTTCCAGGTCCTGGATCTCGTAGTCCGCGTCCCGCGTGACGTGGAAAGGATGCGCCTCCTCGATCGTCATCCCAGGAAAGAGATCGCCCAGGTTGGCGATTACCAGCTGTTCAAGCCAGACGAAGGTTTGCTCTTTGACGGTCGTCTTGGTGCGGCTCTTGGTCTTCGGAGCGCCGCTTACCGGAACCAGTTGCGGTAGCGTGTCCGGAATCTTGACGCGCGCAAAGTGCTCCTCGCCTTCGCGCCCGCGTAGCAGCACCGCCAGATTCAAGCTCAGGTTCGAGATGTGCGGAAACGGCCGGCCGGGATCAAAGGCCAACGGCGTCAGCGTGGGGAACACCGTTTGTTGGAAATACGAGTTGGCAGTAGCGCGCTGATCGTCGGTCAATTCGGCATAGCTGGCGATGTGTATTCCCGCCTCGTGCAGCGCGGGAATCAGTTCCTTGCTCCAGCATTCATAGGCGCTGCGGAACAGGCGAATGACCGAGGCGCGAATCGCGCGCAACTGCTCGGCAGGTGTCATGCCATCGGGCCCCGTGTCCATCACACCTTTTTCAATTTGCTGCTTCAGACCGGCCACCCGCACCATGAAAAATTCGTCGATGTTGGAGCCCACGAAAGACAGGAACATCAACCGTTCCAGCACGGGATTACGGCTATCCTGAGCCTCCTCCAGAACGCGGCGCTGGAAGTCCACCAGGCTCAACTCGCGATTGATGTACAGCGCCGGATCGTCCAGCGAGCGTTGCTGATGAAAGCCGTTGTGATTTCGTGATTCCGCGGATGCGGTAGGCCGCGGAGACGAACGTCTGCCCTTGGAGGCTGCGACTTTGGCCGATGTACTCATAGGGTGTTTGGACACAGAGACAGACGCCTATTGTAATGCGCTTGCGCCCAATTGAACATCGGGTCCGGCGCAATGTGTTGATTCTTCATGGAATATTCACTCGCTTTGAGCCACCCCCACCGGTTCCGGTTCGGCTTTTCCAGCAAGTAAGCGCCGGCACGATCGTCTTGAGCCGCACTGATGCTTCGGGCGTGCCCAACTAACTTGCCATAAAAGCATTGGCCATTATTTGCTAGAATCTCCGCAACGCCAGCCGAGCAGTGAGTCGACGTATGCCTTCCCGCGTGTGGTTCGCCTTAGCGCAACTCGATAGCAATGTACAGCTTATCCAATCCCAGCTGGACCGGTTGCGTGCCGGACTCGATGTCTCCGATATGCAGTCGTTGCGCGGCATTCTGACGGAGGCCTGCGGACATGCGGCTCTCATAGATGACCTCATTCGGGCAGAGCGCCCTCAGGCCGAGTGGAGCGACCGGGCGTCGCTGGAGGGGCTGGTCGTTGAACTCGAGCAGGCAGCGCGGCAGACAGAGATCGAGCGCCGTCGTGACAAACTGCGTTCCCTGGCCGATGAGCTCGAGGCAGGAACTGTACATCACCGTTTCGCCAACCGGGGCGCAGGGCTGAATGCGTTGCGCCTTGAGGCCGTCAGCCAGCTCAGAATGCTCGCGTCCCAAACGGAACAGGAGAGGGAGCTCCCAGGACCGGATGCGAGGCACTGGCTGCATTGGGCCTGCAATCTGGACGAGTCGCACGATGCGCCTGTGATTGCCGAGCTGCGTAAGGACTTTGGGGCCTTGGATCGCTTCACCGCGGAACTCGAGGAAAACTACTGGATACCCGCGGGGCCGCTGATGGAGCAAACCGCGCTACCTGCAAACCAAGCTATTTCGACTCCAGAGGGTGATTCTGAGGTACTTCCGACGGCAATGGCCGATGCCGCTAGTAACAGCCATTTCAACGCTACATCGCGCCGCGATGCGCAATCCGAAGGGAGCGCGGATGACCGCTTCGGCGCGAAGCCGGCTGTCGAAACTTTGCCGGAACTGGAAGACGCAGACGTCCCTACCTTCGGCCCTCTCACCTTAGCTGAAACCAGCAAGTCCCCCTGGCTGGTTGTGGCCGGTGTTGTCGTGCTGGTGGCGTTACTCGCAGGCATTTACCATTTTCACAGGAGCACAGGCGCCGGGAACACGGTTGCTGACGCGGCCGGCAAAGCAGCGCCTGCGGCTTCACAGGATTCGCAGAATCAAAGTCCTACTTCGCCGCCAGGAATTCAATCTCCGCCTCAGGATGCGCAACAACCAAAAACTCTGGATCAAAGGCTTTCAGAAGCAAAGGCTCCGGATGCGGCAGCCAATGTGAAGGCCGGAGCCCCGTTGTTGCACAAGCAGGCGGTGGAAGGCACACAGGACAATATTGGGCTCAGCGTAGAGGCTTGTGGCCGCACCAGTGCACAGGGCGTGGAATGCTGGGGATACCTGTCCAATCTGCGCGACAAGGAGTCCAAAATCTCGCTTTACCGCGTTAACGCTGTGGATGGAAAAGGCAACAGCTTTGACCTGAACAGCGGTGGGAAAAACGGGTTTTCCTCCCATGATTTCAAGGTCCCTGCCAGGTCCCGGGCCAAGTACAGCGTAAAAGTCCCAGATACCGATCCCGAAGCGCGGACGCTCACGCTGTATCTGGACGTCAACAATCCTGCAAGCGCGGAATACACCTTCCGCGACGTTCCGATTACGGAATATCCACTCAACGACCGGCTCGCCGAACGGTAGGTTACGCTTGACCCGCCGGAATGAGCGGCGCATAATTGCGCGGCATTTGAGTGGCACGCGGGCGGTCACGCTCGTTTTCTTGCGCCGGCTCAATCGAAACCACACAAATCCACCTGCGGACAGCGGGGCCCAGCGGATTAGGAGGGGCGATCATGGCAGTACCGGAGCACACCCAGATTGGCGACTACGAGATCGTGCGCGAGTTGGGCCACGGCGGAATGGGTCAGGTCTACCTCGTGCGCAACATGATCTCCGACCGGGTTGAAGCGATGAAGGTCCTTCTTCCTGACCTGGCGCAACAGGGCGAACTGGCGAACCGCTTCATGCGCGAGATCAAGGTGCTGGCCAGCCTCGAGCATCCCAACATCGCCCAGCTGCGCACCGCGTTCACGGCCAACAATCAGCTGGTGATGATCATGGAGTACGTCGAGGGCGAGACCCTCGACCAGCGCCTGCATGCCGGGGCGTTCTCCGTGGGCGATGCAATCAACTACATCTCGCAAGTGCTGACGGCATTGAGCTATGCGCACACCAAAGGCATCATTCATCGCGATATCAAGCCAGGCAACATGATGCTGACGCCGCAGGGTGTGGTTAAGCTGATGGATTTCGGCATCGCGCGCTCCACCCAGGACCTTGGGATGACGGCCACCGGTACCACGCTTGGCTCGCTCGACTACATGTCGCCCGAGCAGGTGAAGTCGGAACCCACCGATGCCCGCTCCGATATCTACTCGGTGGGCGTCTCCCTCTACGAAATGATCACCGGCCATCGCATGTTCAGCGCCACCAGCAGCTACTCCGTCATGGAGGCGCACGTGAAGGAAATTCCGAAGCCTCCAATTGAAGTTAACCCGGCGATTCCGAAGGTGCTCAGCGACATCATCATGATGGCGGTGGCGAAAGATCCGGCGCAGCGATTCCAGACTGCCGATGCATTTCGGAATGCGCTCTCGCAAGTCGGTGTGACCACAACGGCCGCCGCAACATCGCAACCGCAGGCACCTCCTGTGGTGGCGCCAACACCTCAGCCCGTGTCGGCAACACCGACGCCAGTCCCCTCTGCTACGCCCACACCTATGCCTGTACCCACTCCAATGCCGCCGCGTGGCGGTGGCCGGCATATCGGATGGATCGTCGTCGCGGCCATCGTGATCCTCGTCGCCTTGTTCGGTGGGACGCAGGTCTACCGGCGCTCGAAGAGCGCGCCCGCAACTCCGGGAGGCGACTCCGGCACCACAACCACAGCATCAACCACGCCGGCAACGCAGCCCTCTGGAGCGAATACATCAGCGACCGCACCTTCTTCGGCAGCTCCTGCCAACACGGAGCAGCCGAACTCCACGACGGCGAACTCGAGCGTGCCGAATTCCAGCGCCCCAAGCTCCCCCGTCGCGAATTCGAGCACGCCAAATGCGACCACACCGAACTCATCCCCGCCACCTGCGAATTCACAGGCGCGCGCCAAGCACCCGAGTGCGGGTGAGCAAGCAAACCTGATGCCGCCTCCAAGCGCTCCCGCCGAGCCGCAGCCCTCAGCGGCGGACATCGCCGCGCAGAGAAAGCTGGTCGATGACATGGAGAATGAGATGGACCATCTCGACAGCCGGGCCTCGGCGGTAGAAAGCAGCCTGGATGCGCTGGAGCAGCAGATGCACCAGAGCGGCTTCGGCTTGCGCGGGGACATTGTCTCCTCGCGCGCGAGCATGCGCACTGATCTGGGCAAGGCAAAGGACGCATTGCAGGCCATGGACACCGATCGGGCGAGGAGATATCTCGATCAGGCAAACCACGAAATCCAGAAGCTGGAGGCATTCCTGGGGCGCAGATGAGCGCCGCGGCTGTTCGAATGACTCGGGCGAAACTATAATGTTGTTTTACCGTCTAACACCACATGGAACCAAATTCCATATCCGGTCAGCAAGGTCCGGCCGGATCTTCGTCTGCAAAACGCGAGGCTTCGCCACAAGCTGCCGCCGCTCCTGCACGGCAGCGTAAACCAATGGCAACAAGCTGGCTGCGCGATGTGATCATCTCGCTCGCGGTTTCAGCCTTCTTCATCATCTTCCTGTATCAACCGGTGAAGGTGGAAGGCACCAGCATGATGCCCACCCTTGAAGACCAGGAGCGCGTTTTCATCAACAAGTTCGTGTACAAGCTGGAGCCCATCGAGCGCGGCGATGTGATCGTCTTCCGTTATCCGCGCGATCCCGCGAAAAGCTACATCAAGCGCGTGATAGCCGTCGCCGGCGACCGCGTCCGCATCGAGGCTGGCGTCGTCTTCGTCAATGGAACACGCTTGCGCGAGATGTATGTGCCCCGCATGTACGAAGACGTCCGCTCGTATTCCGAGATCGTGGTGCCGCCGCACAGCTACTTCGTATTGGGCGATCATCGCAACCTCTCCAATGACAGCCGTGACTTTGGACCGGTGGATGAAGCCTTCATTTACGGCAAGGCTGTGTTTGGCTACTGGCCAGTCGGCAAGCTCGGTATCTTGCGATAAATTCTCGCCAGCGCTCTGACGCTCAAGGCTCCATCACTGACGCCCGTGACCGCTGCACTATCTTCCCGCAAATGCGCGCCGCACAATGCTCTCAGGAAACACAAATGTGGCTTAAGAGCTTCGGGTTCATTTGCATCATTCTTTTCTTCGTTTGACTTGTCGCTGTGCTCCAGGGCTGGAGCAAGAGCACTGCATCGGGACGCCTGATATCCGTGGGATTCGTTACGGCGACTTTCGCCGCGGCGGTTTGGGGCATCAGGGTGTTAATCATCCCCGGGCGCTGAAGGCGGCGTCCAGGAAAGCCCGGCCATGCCAGGCTGCGGCAACCCTCACCAAATACTTTGGTTGCCCACGCGTCACGTTTCTTAACAAAATTTTCCCGCGCACACTTGAGGCAAAGATCGCAACTAAATTTGATAAATACGGTTTTTTCTCACAGAGAGCAGGGAAAAGTTAAACCGCTGTATACCGCGGATGACTTGAGCAGCTGTATAGTCCCGGGGCGAACATGGCCGCGGAGTGCTTTTCGAACTCGTACGCGCAGTCCGGGCGATGGATGATCGAATTGAAAGGGGAACCATGAGAATCTTCCGTTGCAGTCGATTGTTACTCGTAGCTCTGGTCCTCATCGCGGTACCGTTGGCGATGAGCGCAGACGTTTTCATTTCGGTGGGCTTTGGACCGCCTCCGTTGCCGGTCTACGCGCAACCTCTGTGCCCGGGGCCGGGCTACCTCTGGGTGCCGGGCTATTGGGCCTATGGTCCTTACGGATATTACTGGGTACCTGGCACGTGGGTCATTGCTCCCCAGCCTGGTTATTACTGGACGCCCGGCTACTGGGGTTGGGGCGATGACGCATACTACTGGCACCCTGGCTATTGGGGACCGGTAGTCGGATTTTACGGTGGCATCAATTACGGCTACGGTTATCCGGGCAACGGCTACTACGGTGGCGAGTGGCGTAACGGTAACTATTACTACAATCGTTCCGTCAACAACGTGAATGTCACCAACATCCACAACGTCTATAACCAGACCGTTGTGAACAACGTGAATGTGACCCGCGTCAGCTACAACGGCGGCCAGGGCGGTATCCAGGCGCGGCCTACTGCTGAGCAGGAAAGGATCGTGCGCGAGCGTCATGTCGGCGCCACCAGCGTTCAGACGCAGCATGAGCAGATGGCAAAGCAGGATCGCTCCATGCAAGCATCCGTGAACCACGGACGGCCTGAGATTGCCGCGACTCCGCGACCGGCAGCTTTTCACGGATCGGGAGTTGTTGCGGCGAGAAATGCTCCTGTAAATACGGAAGCGACCCGTGGGCCGGAACGCAATGGCGAGAATACCGCACGGCCGAACAATGAGAACGTGCCGCATCCGAACGGGAATGCCGACGTTGCGCATCCCAACAACACGGCTCGCCCGCCGGAGCGGGAAGCCACGCCGCATCCGAACGGCAACGTAGCAGTACCGCATCCTCCGGAGCGGGAGGCGACACCGCATCCGAACGCAAACGCTACAACTCCGCGTGGTCCGGAGCAGGCGGCTCCGCGGCCGAACAACAACGCTGAGTATTCACGTCCACCGGAGCGGGGAAGTGCGCCGCATCCCAGTTACAACGAGGCTCGCCCCAGCAATCCGCCGAATTCGAACTACGGAGGGCGGCCTACGGTGACGGAACCGCGGCCCCCGGCACATGAGAACGCGCAACCGCCGGCTCGCGAACAGCAGGCTCCTCCGCGCCAGATGCAGCCCCCGCCTCAGGCGCAGCGCAGCGCTCCGGCTCCGCACGAGAACGCTGCCCGTCCGCCGGAGCATGTTGCGCAGCCGCCTCAGCATAACGAGCCGCGCACGCAGAGCCAGGCCAGGGCGCCGCATCCTGGCGAGCAACAGCGTTAAAGCCAACTTCGTCTGACGTCACTCGGCCCACCCGGCAAACTCGGGTGGGCCGAATTGCATTAGCGGAATCCGCATTCACTCCAACCACATCTCCCCTGTGGTTGTTCGTCACCATTCGTGCCCCCGGTGACAATGCCAGAACTGATTCGTGTTACAGTTCTGACCCCAGCGACGCTTTGAGAGCTTGCGTTCTTAGCTCACACCCTTCTCAGGAGTGGAGATCATGAATATCAGGCGACTGTTACACCTCGACTTCAATTGTTTGGGGCTGCTTGCTTTTGCCACGGTGCTAGCCGGCAGTTGTTGGGCATCCACGGAACATGTTGTCTACAGCTTCACCGGCGGCACGGACGGCGCCGATCCGGCTTCGCAGCTGATCTTCGACGGCACGGGCAACGCTTACGGCACTACGGTAACCGGGGGCGCAGACGACTGTGGCACGGTGTTCAAGCTGACGCCCTCCGGCGGAGGACAGTATCAGCAGAGCGTGCTGTTCAGCTTCGATTGCTTTGGAACAGGGAAGAATCCCTACGGCGGCGTAACCTTGGACGCGCAAGGCAATCTGTACGGCACAACCGTTGCCGGAGGCTCAGGCGGGATTTGCGCTGGCGACGGCTGCGGTGTGGTCTATCAGCTCACCTTCTCCGGCGGCATCTGGAATGAAACTGTGCTGTACAACTTCGGAGATGCTCCGGACGCCGGCGGGCCAGGAAGCGCAGTGGTCTTCGATGCCTTCGGCAATCTTTACGGCACCGCGCCGGATGGCGGGGCCAACGGTGAGGGCGCGGTCTATGAGATCGCCCATAACAACGGCGTTTGGACGGAAAGCATAATCCATGACTTCACGGGCGGAGATGATGGCGCCATCGGTTTTCTCGGACGACTGCTGCCCGATGTCTTCGGCAACTTCTACGGCGTGACCGAGCTAGGCGGCCACTTCGGAGCGGGCACGGTATTCAAGCTCACACCTGCCGCTGGGGGTACATGGAACTTCAGCACGATTTTTGCCTTCCAGGGCCAGCCGGACGCCGGCTTTCCTTACGGCGGATTGATCGCTGACGCACACGGAAATCTCTACGGCACAACCTACTTCGGCGGCGTCAATGGGGCCGGCGCAGTGTTCAAGGTCGGCCCGAGCCCACACGCGCGGGGCGGCTGGCAGGACAGCGTGCTCTACAGCTTTCAGGGGGGCACTGATGGCGGATTTCCCACCACAACGCTGGTCTTTGACGCGGACAGTAATCTCTATGGCACAACGTCTGCGGGCGGCGATCCAGGGTGCGATTGCGGCGTTGTCTTTGAGCTGAGCCCCAATGGAAGCGGTTGGATGCAGAGTGTGCTTCACACCTTCGGAACATTCCCTGATGGCGCCTACCCGTATTACGGGCTCACCCCTGATGGCGCAGGGAATTACCTGAGCACGACCGCGGCCGGCGGCAATCAAAACAGCGGCACGGTCTTCCAGGTGACGCCGTAGCACGGTGGCGCCAGTCTCGAGATAGTGCTGGCGGCGTCTCGCTGCCAGCACTGTTATCGAAGGCGAGAACTCTCCCGAGCGTGGCGCCGTCAACCACTTACGGCCTGATCTGAAAGACCACACCCTTCCCGTTTGCGCCACCACCGAATGCCGTCCCGTACAGGTTCCCACCGGAATCGAATGCCAGGCTGCAGAGTGGATTCCCGCCATCGCTGCCGCCCGTGAAGTCATGCAGCGAAGCGTAGATCCAACTGCTTCCCGAGCGCGTCAACTTGAAAACAGATCCGTAGCCGTACCGTCCATCGCCGTAGGTGGTACCGTACAAATTTCCGGCTGAGTCCATCAGCAACTTGTCATATGGTCCAAGATCAATTCCCCCGGTCAGCCCGTAAATGAAGTTGTAGCTCCAGCCGCCGCCTGAAGGAGTGAGTTCGAAGACCGTGCCACCGCCGCTGGCATCATGTACGGTTGTTCCCCAGAGATTGCCAGAGCCATCGCGGACGAGTCCTCCTTGTGGAGTGGCTCCATCATTGCCCTGGTAGGTAAAGCCGTGAATCGTATGTTCTGTCCAACCTGAACCCGAAGGAGAGAGTTGGAAGATGGCGCCATACCAGTGGGGCCCGTTCTGCGAAAAAGTGCCGTAAAGATTTCCCGCCTGGTCGAAAACGACGCCGCCCCAGGGGTACTCGCCATCACCAGCGCCTTGAGCCTGGTACAGCACATTCTCTGTCCAAACGCCAGCAGAGCGGGTGAGGCTGTAGATTAATCCCCATCCCGCACTGCCACCGTTGATCGTGGTGCCGTAGATCTTGCCGGAGCTGTCAAAGGTGAGATCGCCTTGCGGATAAGATCCATTGTTCCCGGAAAAGCTGAAGAGGATGTTAGAGGTCCAGTTATAGAGCACAGACGCTGGGGCACGAGCCGGCGGCCTCAGCTGAAACACCGTGCCGCACCCGAGATAACCGTTCGTCAGCACACACGGTCCGCCGCCACCGGCTGCGGTCGAGCCGTAGAGAGCTCCATCAGGTCCTATCGCCAGGCGGCTGGCAGGGCCCGCACCGTCGTTACCGTCGGCGAACAGGTGCAGCGGCCGTAGAATCCAGCCGGATCCATTGTTGCTCAGCGAGAAAACCGTCCCGTAGCCGTTGCCTGTGCCCCCGCCAAAAGCGGTGCCATAAATGTTGTCAGCCGCATCAATGGTGAGCCCGGTCGAGGGATAAGCACCATCTTGTCCGCCGGTGAAGTTGTAGATGATCTGAAAGCTTTGGCCCTGGGCCCTAACCGTCATTGTCACAAGCGCCGCGGTAATCGTGAGCACAGCGATCGACGTCGCGCCCGTTCGCCTCAGTGCGCCTATTGCATAACTGCAAATAGAATTTGTATTTACCCTGTGATTGAACATCGCCAGTATTGCGTCCTTTTCTCGGCCAGAAGTCGATCGTTGCCTCGGCCATCCGCACGCTCGGGCAAGCTATCGCCCGAACCTGACGGTGGAGGTTTATGAATCGTTCAACTAAAAGCCTATTTGCCTGGCTCATGCACCAAAAGTTACGAAGGTGCAATTTGGGCCCATCGTACTTTGGTAACGAGCCAGATCACTGACAGCACACGGCGCGTGTGGTAGACGCCATCATGGCGGACCGGCGTGCCTTATGGCGCGAAAGGCGCGTCAGACGAAGGTGATTCCACGGAACCACCTGGGACCATCTTATGTCGGAACCCCCTGAACCTGATAACCCAGGCATCGGGTCGCTCTCAGGGCCGAGGGTGGGGCTTGAAGTGGCGTAGGACAAAACGTCTGCAGCAACGCGGGGGTCGCAAACGTTAAGAGGAATACGGCGCATGGCCCAAACAGCTAACTCATGCTTAACCAAAAAGTGGAACGATTCTCAAACGAGGCACGATAGTTGGTCAAGACTTTTGTGGTGGGATTCGTGTTTATTTGGGAGCTACCTTCCTTTTTGTTTGGAAGATGAACCTGTAATTAGATAAAAGTCGAGATGCTGCCACTGGAAACCGCCAAATTGGATCACGCGGCGTCCCGGCAGGCGGTACTCTAATTCCTTCTGCGTCCCCGCCGCCGCGACCACGATATGGTCCCCTGCGGGAATCTCATTGTTATCGTAGCTGGCGACGCGGTGGTTGCGATAGAAAGCCAAACCGTATTCCGTGCTCGCGGGAATATCGTAGGCGGCGATGGTGGGAATGCGTCCGATCTCCGTCTGCTGCAAAGAAGCTTGCACCGGCCGCGCCGATTGCAGCACATCGATGATGGGCATCGTGCCTCGCAGGATCAGCGCAAAGGCGATGACCACCGGGATCAAAGTTGCAAAGCGGAGGACGCGATAGCCCTGGTTCTGCAACGTGAGCCACAGCATAGCGATGGTGATTGTGGCCAGCGATGCTGCCACGATGATCACGGTGCGCGGCATGCCGAGCTTCAGCAGCTTGAAGGGGACGATGAATGCCGCAGCCACCATCGCTGCCGACAGCAGGCAGTGCAGCAGAATCATCCAGCTCGCCGGTCTGGCCGATTGCTGCTCGCGGCGCAGGATGAAGTCGGCGAGCAGGATTGTCCCGGCGGGAATCGCCGGCAGGATGTAGCCCGGCAGCTTCGAGTGCGAGAGCGAGAAGAAGACAATCGGCGCGAGGAACCACAAGGTTAGATAAGCGCCAAGGTCCTCTTTGCCCGCAGGTTCCTTCACTGAGAAGCGCCAGTTTTGGATTGCGTCCACCAGCGCGTCGACCACGAACACAGTCCAGGGAAGAAGCGCCGCTAACGCTACCGGGAAGTAGAACCAGAACGGTTCAGGATGGTGATACCGGTTGCTGGCGAAGCGTTCCAGATTATGTTGCAGGAAGAAGACGCGGAAGAACTGTGGATTCGCGCGCTGTACCGCGATAAACCAGGGCGCTGTTACCGCCAGATACAGGGCGATGCCGACGGGCCAAAGGGTCCGCAGCAGCAAGCGCGCGTCGCGACGCAGCGCCCCGAACGCGATGATGACAAGTGCTGCAAGGAAGACGGCGACCGGTCCCTTCGCGAGAGTTCCCAGTCCGGTGAAGAAATAAAACGACAACAGCCAGCCGCGATACCCGCTCGCATGCCAGCCGTACCACGACAGCATCGCCACCGTGAACATCACGGTCAGCGGCATGTCGGTCGAGGCGCTACGACCGAAGCCCAGGACGATCGCCGCCGACGCGGTGATGAGCGCTGCATCCAGTTGCATCCCCGGGCGGAAACGACGCGTCCAGCGGTAGATGAAGACGATCATCAGAGAACAGAGCAACGCGGAAGGCAGGCGCGCTGCGACATCGGTGACTCGCCCTGTAGCCTTGTACGCCAGCATTGCGGACCAGTAATATAGCGGCGGCTTCTCCAGCCAGGGGACTCCGTATAAGACTGGAGTGACCCAGTCCTTGCGGGCGAGCATTTCGCGCGCGATCTGCGCATAGCGGGGCTCATCGGCGCCAAGCAGGCCGACCAGTTGCAATCCGAGCAGGAAGAAATATCCGCAGAAGGCAATTAGGGCGAGGGCATCGGTGGCGCGCCGGGTGCGCTCGGTGAGGATGGGAATCGTTCTCAAGAATACGTTTTTATTCTAGTGGGCGGATAAGGTCAACGAACAACGCGCGCGGCAGCGGGCAAGGCTTACCTTTAGGCCAGCGTCAAACACCCTCTCTCTCATGACGGAGCCGGCTTCAACCGGCGAAGTCTTCCTGAGGAGCTGGAGGAGGATGCAAAGCGGGTCGGGGGGCTTTTCGTCCAGCTAGTCACTGCACGTGAGAATCGTACCCGCGCAAGCGCAACTGCGCGGCCAGCCGTTCTACCGCCGCCGGGAGCGGCCCGTCGATGGCGCAGCCGCTGGCGCAGGTATGACCACCGCCACCGAAGGCAGCTGCAACCGCGGCGACATTCACCATCCCTTTGCTGCGCAGGCTCACCCGAAAACTGCCGTCTGACTGCTCGCGAAAGAATAGCGCTACCTCGATTCCCTGGATAGCGAGCGCATAGTTCACCAGGCCCTCGCAGTCTTCGTCCGATGCCTGGCAGCCCTCCATGGTCTCGCGGTCGACGTGCATCCACGCGAGCGTACCGTCGCGATGCAGATTGGTCAGGGCCGCGCCAAGCAGTCGCATCTTCGAAATGTGCGTAGAGAAATAAACGTTCTGCGCGATGCGCACCGGATCGGCGCCGCAGCGCACCAGCTCCTGCGCCAGAGCGAATGTCTTCTCCGTCGTCCCGTGGAAGCAAAATGAGCCGGTATCGGTCAGCACCGCGGTGTACAAGCAGGTGGCGACGTCAGGGGATATCTTCACCCTGGCTTCGCGCGCTAGGCGGAAGATCATCTCCGCGGTAGCGCAGGCATCAGGATCGATCCAGTTCACGTCGGCGAAGGGCCGCGCTGTGGCGTGGTGATCGATGTTAATGAGATAGTGCTGCTCCAGCCCAGTGAGCCGCGTGCGGGCTACGCTGTCGCATTCGAGAATGATGGCAGCTTCTGCGTCCGGGGCTTGCGACGTGTCGCGCAGCACGGATTCGGTGAAGGGAAGCGGCCCATAAATGGCCGGCACACCATCGCTCAGCACGACGCTGGCCTGCTTGCCCATCACGCGCAGGATCTGCGCGCATGCCAGCGTCGAACCCACCGCGTCGCCGTCGGGACGCGCGTGCGAAGTCAAGATGAACTTCTGTCTACGACCGATCTGGTTCAGTACTTCGTTCAGCATGGCCCTGGAGAGCTTTTAGCTGTTAGCTCTTAGCTCTTAGCAAGGCACCTGCAGTGCCGAATCCTGCCAAGAGCTAAAGGCTAAAAGCTAAGAGCTAGCTGCTCCTTTTCCTCTTCTCAATCCTTTGCAACAGCTCTTCGATCCGGCCGCCGTATTGCTCGGAACGGTCGAGCTCGAAGAATATTTCCGGCGCTTGCCGCACTGCGAGGCGCCGTGTCAGCTCATGGCGAATGTAGCCGCGCGCGGCATTCAATCCTTCCAGGCTCTGCTCCGCTTCGTTCTCATCGCCTGCGACGGCGACCAGCACTCGCGCGGTCTTGCCGCCCTCGCCCAAGTGAACTTCGCTGACGCTTACCAGACCGATACGCGGGTCGCCCAGTTCTCCCTCGACCAGCGCGACGATCTCCTCTCGCAGCGCCTCTTCCAGGCGTCCGCGATGGTGCTTCTGTCCCCGATTCTCCATCTCTGAGCCCCTGACTGTTAGCTCTTAGCCTTTGGCTTGCTCCTTCTTCGAACTTCTTTGTCTTCTGCTGCGGCGTCGATCGCTGATGTTCCGGCTTGCTAAGAGCTAAAAGCTAATAGCCAAGAGCTACAAAGGGGAACGTTAGAGCATACGCCCCTTTGTCAAATTTGCGGTGATAACCATCACGATTCCCCGGACAATTTTTCGCCGAATTCCGCTTCGGAAAGGAAGTCCAGAAAGGAATCGGTCACCTCGCCGCCACTGTTGTTCGCGACCTTCGTCGCGTGACGCTCAACGTTACGCATCAGGCCTTCGAGATAATCTCGTGAGTCGGAGATGCTGACCACGCCCAGCGTAGCGCGCTGCCAGGCATCGCTGGCGTCCATCTCGGCGACCGCGACGTTGAAGTGGTTGCGCAGCCCGTCTTTGACGCTGCGCAGCACCTGGCGCTTGTCCTTGAGGGAGTGCGCGCCTTCGATGCGAATCTCCAGTATGAGATACGCGATCATCCGGAAAACCTATTCACCACAGAGACACAGAGAACACTGAGGTGTTTTTCTCCAAATCTCTTACCTGCGAATCCATGCGCGCGAACAACTTGCCGGCATGCTATTGCAAAACGTCCCGGAAACCGGCTCCTCTCTGCGGAGGATTCAGCTCCGGGACGATGAGTGTTTCCAAACGAGTAATGCCGCTCCGCGGCTCTCGGGATGACAATTGATTAAGGTCGCGAAAGGCACGCCTGAAGGCGTGCTCCACCCAACCAAAACCTCAGCAGCCTTGCTGGCAGCTGGCAACTGACAACTGCCTTTAAACGAACGCCTCGGCGGCGACGCGCTCGGTCACGAACACCTCGATCACATCGCCAACCTTGATATCGCCATAGTTGGTGATCGAGATGCCGCACTCCATGCCGTTGCGGACTTCGTTGACATCTTCCTTGAAGCGCCGCACCGAGCCGATCTTGCCCTTGAAGACGACCACGTTGTCGCGCAGCAGCCTGACTTCGGCATCGCGCTTGACCACGCCATCGACCACGTAGCAGCCGGCAATCGTTCCGACCTTGGGCACGCGGAAGGTGTCGCGCACTTCGGCGCGGCCGAGGTACGTCTCCTTCACGATCGGCTCCAGCAGGCCGGTCATGGCTTTCTTGATCTCGTCCTGCACCTCGTAAATGATCGAGTGCAGACGAATGTCGACTTTTTCCTGCTCGGCCAGTTCCTGCGCCTTGCGCTCGGGCCGGACGTTGAAGCCGATGATGATGGCATTCGACGCCGAGGCCAGCAGCACATCGCTTTCGGTGATGGCGCCGACCGAGGCGCGCATCACGTTGATCTTCACGCGCTCGTTCGAGAGCTTGGTGAGCACATCGCCCAGCACTTCCACCGATCCCTGCACATCGCCCTTGAGGATGATGTACAGCTCCTTCTGGCCGGCGGTCTTGAGCTGCTCGGCAAGGCCTTCAAGCGAGACGCGCGAGCTCTTGGCCAGCGCGGCTTCGCGGGCTTTCATCTCGCGATACTCGGAGATGCCTCGCGCCTTCTCGCGGTCGGCAACGGCGACCAGTTGATCGCCGGCCTGCGGCAGGCCTTCGAGACCGAGAATCTCGACCGGAGTGGACGGCCCAGCAGCTTCCAGGGCCACACCGCGATCGTTGAACATGGCGCGGACTTTGCCGAAGACGTTCCCGACGACAAAGTTGTCGCTGTTGTGCAGCGTGCCGTTCTGCACCAGCACCGTCGCGACTGGTCCGCGTCCGCGATCGAGCTTGGCTTCCAGCACGGTGCCGCTCGCCAGGCGATCGGGCACTGCCTTCAGATCACCAAGATCGGCGACCAGACAAATCATTTCCATCAGCAGGTTCAGGTTCGTCTTCTGCTTCGCCGAGACGTCGACGAAGACCGTGCTGCCGCCCCAATCCTCCGGCATCAGGCCGCGGTCGGCCAGCTGCTTCTTCACACGCTCGGGCAGGGCATCAGGCTTATCGATCTTGTTCACCGCGACGATCATGGGAACGTTCGCGGCTTTGGCGTGATCGATAGCTTCGAGCGTTTGCGGCATGACGCCGTCATCGGCTGCGACCACCAGCACAACGATGTCGGTCACCTTCGATCCGCGCGCACGCATGCGGGTGAAGGCTTCGTGACCGGGCGTGTCAAGAAAGACGATCTCGCGGCCGAAAGCGGGCGAGTTCGGGTCGGTGATGGAAACTTTGTACGCGCCGATGTGCTGCGTGATGCCACCGGCTTCGCCTTCGGCGACGTTGGTGGAACGGATCGCGTCGAGCAGGCTGGTCTTGCCGTGATCGACGTGACCCATGATGGTCACCACCGGCGGTCGCTGCACAGCCTGCGCGCTGCCATCTTCACCGGCGGCCTCCGTCGGCGCAGTGTCTTTCGCCAGCTGCTCTTCGAAGGTGATCACCGAGGTCTCGGCTCCGAAGTGACGAGCCATGTCGCTTGCGAGGTCGGAGTCGAGCGTCTGGTTGACCGTGGCGAAGACGCCGCGCGCCAGCAGACGGGCAATGAGATCTTTCGCGCGGATTTCCAGCTTCTCCGCCAGGTCTTTCACGCTGATGCCTTCAGGAATGGTGATGGCACGCGTGATCGGCAGCGGCTCGCTCGAGAGCGACAACCGTGGCGGCGGAACGAAGCCCTTCATCGGGCCTTCCTTCACGCCACGTGGAACGTAGCGCTGGCCAGGACGAGCTGGACGCCCGGCCGGACGTTGTCCGGTCGGCGGCGGAGGCGCGAGCCCGGGCCCGGCAGCAAATCCGGGACGAGCGCCTGGAGGTCCCGAGCGCGTTGGGTGAGGTCCACGGCGCTCACCAGGCCGAAGCGGCGGACGTGGTCCGCCAGTTGGCGGTATACCCGGACGCGGGCGCTGGAAGATCGGCTTGCCGCGCTCCGGCATGACATTGCGTGGCGCGGCGCTCGCCGCCGGGCGCACTGGCGCAGAGTAAACCGGACGTGGCCCAGTCTGCGGCACAATCAGCCGGCGTGGCGCGTGAGTGGGAGCTGTTCCCGCCGCAGGGTGTAAAGGCTGTCCCGGGCGAACTGGTGGACGCGGCGTTCCCGCCGGCGGAGCCGCAGGCGCGGCCGGACGCGCGGCAGCAGCTGGTTCTTCGGCATCAACGACGGGTTGTTCAGCCGGAGCGACGCTCTCGGGCTCTTCAAGGACCGCGACCTGATCTTCAACCAGCGGTTCGGATGGCTTCGCCGCTTCCGATGCAACAGGCGTGTGGCCTTGCGGCGGTGCCGGAGACGGCGGCTTCGGACGCGTGATTACCGGCGCCGGCGGACGCGGCACAGACTGCGGCGTAATGAGGCGCGGAGCGGGCTTCGCCTCTGCCGGAGTGGTTGGTAGCGTTGCGGCGCTGACGGAAGGTGCCGGTGGCGCAGCCTTCGGCGGTACCGCAGACGGAGGCGCAACTGTCGGCCGTGCCACGCTGGGCGCAGCATGGGCGGCAGGCGTAGCGGGACGCGAAGGCGTGGGCGGCTGAGCGGAGCGTTGGGTGATCGCCTTCAGCACATCGCCTGGCTTGGAGATATGCGACAGGTCGATCTTCGGCTTGAACTCATCCGAAGCGGGCACAGCCGCGCGCGAGCCGCGCGACGTGCTGGGCTCATGCTCGGCAAAATATCTTTTTACGCGCTCGGCTTCGTCCTCTTCGATCGAACTGGAGTGCGTTTTCTTTTCCGTTACCCCGACCTTGGGAAGAACTTCGAGGATGGTCTTGCTCTTCACCTCGAGTTCTCTGGCCAGATCGTTAATTCGAATCTTGTGCTGCATTCCGCCCTATTTCCTCCGTTATGTTCCGCCTGGTTACGCCTTCATAGCATCCTCACGGTTCAGTGGTCAGTGGCCGGTTGCCAGTGGCCAGTTAGAAATCTCAACGTCACGCTGTCAAACTGGCCACTGACCACCAGTCACTGGCCACTTCTTTTTTACGAACGCTTCTCGCCCGGTTCTTCTTCGTCCGGAACGTTCTCGTTTGGCGTCTCGGGACGGTCGCGAACCGTCCGCTCGGCCTGGTCAGCGTCAGGCGCATTTTCCACGCCGTCGACTACTTCCGCTTCGAAAGCCTGGCCTTCATCAGCCAGCTCTTCCACGCTCTCGGAAGAAGCTTCGGGTACATCGGGCAGTCCCTCTTCGTCGCCCGCCTGACCACCCTCTTCGCTCAAGTCGACATCGGCTTCGGCCCTGGGTTGGAGTTCTGATTCAGCAGCCTCATCGTCACGCTCGGCCGCATCGAGTTCGTCAGTATCCTCTCCGGCTTCCTCATCGGTTTCCACTGCCTCTTCCGCCGCGAACTCGCGCGCCTCTTCCTCGGCGGAAACGTCCTGCCCAAGCGCCTCACCGGCATCTTCGAGCTCGGCATCGGCTTTGCCTTCCGCCGCGGCTTCGGCCTGCGCAGCGCCTTCTTCGCCTTCGGCATATTCGCCTTCGGCCGGAGCTTCGCCTTCGGCAAGCGCGCCTTCTTCGCCAGCGGCAGCTTCGCCGCCTTCCAGGGTGGCGAAGTAGTTGTTGACCGCGATACTGATCTTCTCCACTGTCTTGGGACCGATTCCGGGGACCTCTTCCAGCTGCTCGGGCGTCATATCGGCGACCGCTTCCACGGTCGTGATTCCGGCCGCGACCAGCTTCTCGATGATTCCGGGCTCGAGATCCGGCACCGACTCCAGCGGAGTAGTCGTCTGCGCCATAACGCCGCGCATCTGCTCTTCCACTTCCTGGCGCTTCTCTTCCTCGCTCTTGATGTCGATCTTCCAGCCCAGCAGCTTGGCAGCAAGGCGGACGTTCTGGCCCTTCTTACCGATGGCAAGCGAGAGCTGGCTGTCGTCGACAATCACTTCCAGGTGCTTCTCCTGGCCTTCGAGAACAGTTACGCGGCTGACTTTCGCCGGCTGCAGAGCTTTTTCGGCGAAGACCACCGGGTCCTCGTGGTACTCAATGATGTCGATCTTCTCGCCGCGCAGCTCGCGGATGATGGACTGCACGCGCATGCCCTTCATTCCGACGCAGGCGCCCACGGGATCGACGTCCTTGTCCTTCGACATGACAGCGATCTTGGTGCGCTCGCCGGCTTCGCGGGCGATGGCGCGGATGACGACGGTGTTGTCGTAGATCTCGGGAACTTCGGTCTGGAACAGGTGCGTCACCAGCTCTGGCACAGCACGCGAAACGACAACCTGTGGCCCTTTCGAAGCCTTCTCCACGCGCGCGATGATCACGCGCACGCGCTCGCCGGGCGCAAAGGACTCCAGCCGCGATTGTTCCTTGCGCGGCATGCGGCCTTCGGCCTTGCCGAGGTCGACGATGACGTCCTGGCCTTCGGTGCGCTTGACGGTGATGTTGATGACTTCGCCTACGCGCCCGATGTACTCGTTGTAGACCGTGTCGCGTTCGGCCTCGCGGACCTTCTGAAAGATGACCTGCTTGGCGAGTTGTGCGGCGATGCGCCCGAGGACGTCGGTCGGCTTATAGGTGCGCAGCTCGCCGCCGACTTCGGCCGCGGGATCGATCCGCTTGGCCTCATCGAGCGTGATTTGCGCGATCGGATCTTCGATCTGATCGGCGTTCTCAACAATCGAGCGCACGGCATATGCGCGGATCTGGCCAGTCTCCTTGTCGAGTTCGGCGCGCAGATTCTCCTGCGTCTTGTAATACTTTCGGGTGGCTACGACGATCGCATCCTCGACCGCGCCCACGACGATCTGTGGGTCGATACCTTTCTCCCGGCTGAGAGCGTCGATTACGTTGTACAGTTCACTCGCCATAAATTCGTGCCACCTTACCTGGGCCGCCAACAACCCGTTTCTAAATCTCCGGAACTAAGTTCGCCTTCTCCACATTGCCGAGATCGATCTCGACCTCGCTTCCCGGCTCAACCGGGGCGTGCTTCTTCGATTTCTTGCCGCCGGTCAGCTCAATCCAAAGCCGGCTGTCCTGAAACGCTCGCAGGCGTCCTTCGAAATGACGGTTGCCGTTGACCGGCTCGCGCGTCATCACCTTCACCCGGCTGCCGACGAAGCGTTCGAAGTCGTCGGCCTTCGTCAGCTTGCGATCCAAGCCGGGGGAGGAAACCTCCAGCGTGTACGAACCACCGGGTACGGCATCTTCGACATCGAAGATGGTGCCCGCCTCGCGGCTGAAGTTTGCGCAATCTTCGTGAGTCACACCGCCCGGCTTGTCGATATAGACCCTGAGCATGCGCGACTTGCCGCCGCCATGCAGCTCTATGTCAACCAGCTCCAGCCCGCTCGACTGGGCTACCCGCTCGGCGATCTCGCGAATTTTGTCCAAACCGGCCGCCATCGTATTCCGTAATTGCGCCCGACGCCTAAGCACAGAGAGCCCGTCAGGCTCGCGCTACTACCTGGGCTCGCCATACTCCAGCGGATTACGGGGTGGAAATAAAAAGTGGGCGATCGCCCACCGATGTGCTTCGCCGAATCTGCCCGGCTCACCGTCACGCCGCGACCCGTGACAGGAACCAAAAAACACAACAGTACAGAAGTGAGTATACGCCTGGGGCAAGCGAAACTCAAGAAAGAGCGAAGGTCGAAATCCTTCGCGAAAGCCCCTTTATTGCCAGGATGTTACATCGGCTATGGCAAAGCTTCCAAATCAGTCAACAGCCGCCGATTTCTCATGACAACCGGGGCGCTGTTGGACCTGCGTCTCAAGATAACGGATGGTGGCAGGAGTAGAACGATCACGGCCTGTCATTACAACTGCACCCATTCGACAGGTCGCCTGGGGCTGGCGCTGGCCGGCAGCCTGGAATATCCCATGCAGAATATGAAGGTGGGCTGCCAGGCGGGATCGTGGGTGATTTCCTTGAACATGGCCAGGCGGGAAGCCGCCTTGCCGGCGGCCCGCTCGTAATCGATGATTTGAACTCCTTCGTTACACGGCCTTGCGGCCACTTCCTTCGTGGTAGCAAAAAGGTGCAAGCGCTGCCATGTGCGTCCAGCGACCAGACACTGCTCTCTGTCGTAACGGTCGCGTACGGCGATGATGCCTATGAGAGGCGAGCTCATCATCAGGTCGGAATAGTCGTCCGTCTCGCGCTGGCTGGCGACGCGTTCCAGCATGTTGTCCGGCATCATCTTGGCCATGGTCTTCTCGCCGTCATTGAGCCCAAAGCCGTCGACCGTCAGACCGTCGCGAAACTTTTCCACGTCGTTCCACCGCAGGCGTACCCAGCGTTTGGTGTCCTCCTGGACCTGGCGATCGCCGTACAGTTCCTGCATTGCAGCCAGGCTAAGGTCCGCGATTTTTTGTCGATCAACTTCGCTGGTATAGAGAAACAGCTTCACGCTCGAACTGTCAGGCACGTGCGCGATGGCCTTCAGAAAATCTGCCGGCAGCGGGAGGTGAGGATTGTAGCGGCTGCGATTGGTCCGGCGCTGCGGGATCGCCTCGTACAGCTCATCCCGCTTCCGCGCTCCCTTCGTGAGCTTGACGCGCGCGACCAGTTGCGGGTTCGGTTCCGTTGGGATAGGGGCGAGCTTCGCCGGTGGCAGGGTCACAGAGGCAGCGTAACCGTTGGGCGCTGAGGCGCGCAGCAGGTTCTCCAGAGCGCATCCCAGGCCGATGTGCGCCTCGCGAAGATAGGGGTCCAGCGCGCCAACGTTTCGGCTGGTGTCGATATACATGTCAATGGACGACTCGCTTACCTGGAACAGCCACGGCTGGGTATTATGCGGGCTGGCAGCAAGAATTGCGGCGCTTACCAGGGTGAGAGGACTGTCTTTGGTGTTACGCCAATCGTCCCAGGGCTCGAACGCCGGCCCGTTACCGGAATCGAAGACCCCTTGGTCCCAGGCGCGCCAGATGCCACCGCCTACCGCCGCGATGGTCAAAACTCCCGCGCTCCTCAGGAAAAATCTGCGCAGCATAGCTGCCTCGTGCTGGGAAAGGATGCTTCCAATATACCCTGCCCGTCAACGCCGGCTTCTACTATCGCGTACGTTTTAGGCTTCAGGTTTGCCTAACCCTCTCCCCGCCTCTAAAATAATCGTTTACCCTTCCGCGGAATCGAATAACCATGATCCATTTTCCTGTGCCTGAGGCGCTCACCTTTGATGACGTGTTGTTGCTGCCCGCCAAGTCCGATGTTGTACCTGCGCTTGCCGACACCACAACCCGCCTGACCCGCAACATCGAACTGCGCGTTCCGCTGATCAGTGCCGCCATGGACACGGTGACCGAGTCGCGCATGGCCATCGCGATGGCGCAGCAGGGGGGCCTGGGCATCATCCATCGCAATCTCTCCATCGAACAGCAGGCCAGCGAAGTGGACAAGGTAAAGCGCTCCGAGAGCGGCATGATCGTCGATCCCATTACCATGTCGCCCGAGCAGAGGATCTCCGACGCGCTCGAGTTAATGCGGCACTATCGCATCTCCGGCGTGCCCATCACCAAGAACAAGAAATTAGTTGGCATTCTCACCAACCGCGATCTCCGCTTCGAGACCCGCACCGACATCCCCATCAGCGAAGTGATGACCAAGGAGAACCTGATCACGGTTCCGGTTGGCACCACGCTTACCGAGGCCGAGGCAATCCTGCATCAGCACCGCATTGAGAAGCTGCTGGTGGTCGACGATCACTACAACCTCAAAGGCCTGATCACGGTGAAGGACATTCAGAAGCGGCTGAAATATCCAACGGCTGCCAAGGATGATCACGGGCGGCTGCGCGTTGGCGCGGCGATCGGGGCGACAGGCGACTATCTGGAGCGGGCGCAGGAGCTGGTTCGCGCCAAGGTCGATCTGCTGGCCATCGACAGCGCCCACGGACATTCGAGCCGGGTGCTGGAAGCGATTCGGAAAGTCAAGGCCGTGCTGCCGGAGATTGATCTTCTCGCCGGCAACGTAGGCACCTTTGACGGCGCTTGCGAGCTGGCGCGTGCCGGAGCTGACGGCATCAAGGTCGGCATCGGGCCCGGATCGATTTGCACGACGCGTGTGGTGACCGGCGCCGGCGTGCCGCAGATTACCGCAATCGCGGAAGCCGCGCGCGCAGTTCGCGACAGCGATGTCTCGGTGATTGCCGATGGCGGCATCAAGTATTCCGGTGACATCACCAAAGCGATCGCCGCCGGTGCCGATTGCGTAATGGTCGGCTCACTGCTGGCAGGTACGGAAGAGAGCCCGGGAGAGACGATTCTGTACCAGGGCCGCTCGTTCAAGGCGTACCGCGGAATGGGATCGCTGGCGGCCATGGCGCAAGGATCCAGCGAACGCTACTTCCAGAGCACGGACGGAGACTCTTCCGACGATTCGTCAGTTCCTGTATTGGCAGAGGAGGGTAGCGACGGAAATCGCCTGGCGAAACTTGTTCCGGAAGGCATTGAAGGGCGGGTCCCATATCGCGGCACAGTAGGAATGATCGTGTACCAGCTTGTCGGCGGCGTGAAGAGTGGTATGGGTTACGTAGGCTGCGCGAGCATTGCGGAATTGCAGCAAAAAGCCAAATTCGTGCGCATTAGCGGCGCAGGCCTGCGCGAGAGCCACGTGCACGATGTAATGATCACGCGCGAAGCGCCCAATTACCGGGTGGAGTAGACGAAGGTTCGTGCTCCGAAGCCCGATCGTGGCCAAGGTCAGGTTCGAATTTTGCTCAGGCCCACATATCGCTCTCTCGTTCGCAACTGGTGGATGGTCATCGTCTGGCTGGGCGTCATACGAATGGAGTCCACCGATTTCGCCTCAGCCCACAACACCACGAATCTCCTGTATGACGTTCTCTCGTTTGTAGCGCCGCGCATTCATGCGAAGTTCGTCGAACAGCTGGACGAAGTTCTCCGCAAGAGCGGCCACTTTCTCGGCTACGGCATCCTGAGCGTTCTGGTCTTCCTCGCGCTGCGCAACACCAACCGCGACCGCCTGCGTCCGATCCTGCAACGTCCCTGGGGAATTTATCTGCGCGACTTCTGGCGCTCCGAATGGGTCTTCATCGGCATGCTGGTCACCATCCTCACCGCCACCTACGACGAAATCCATCAAACCTTTATTCCGTCGCGCACCGGACGCTGGCAGGATGTCGTGCTCGACACCTGCGGCGCCGCCGTGCTGCAGGTATTCTTGTACCTGTTCTCACGGCGTGGGCTGAATCGCAGCCTTGCTGCGATACCCGAGCCGGAGCTCACCTCGACGCCATAAACCGGCATCGTCTCTGAGTGCTACTATGAACCCAGCGATGCAGGCCCTTCCTTCCGAAACCGATTTCATCGTCGTCGGCGCGGGTATTGCAGGCCTGCGTGCGTCGGTCGAGCTTGCGTCCGCGGGACGCGTGCTGTGTCTCGCGAAGCGCGAAGTTACGGAGTCGAACACGCAATATGCGCAGGGAGGCATTGCCGCCGCGCTCAGTGATGATGACGAAGTCCGCCTGCACTTGGAAGACACACTGAAGGCAGGCGACGGCTTGTGCAATGAGGACGCGGCGCGAGTGCTGGTGGAAGAAGGCCCGCCACGCATCGAAGAGCTGATTGAGTGGGGCACGGAATTCGATCGCGCCGGGACGAAGATTGCCTTCACGCGCGAAGGTGCGCACAGCCGCAGCCGTGTGCTGCACGCCCACGGAGATTCGACCGGCCGCGAGATCGGGCGCGCTCTTTACCTGAAGGCCGCAAACATCGGCTCCATCAGCTTCCGCGAATTCGAATTCACCACGGACCTGCTGCTGCACGACGGGCGCGTCGTCGGCATTTGCGTGCTCGATCAAGCCGGCCAGCTGCACGAAATCCTTGCCAGTGCCGTGCTGCTGGCGACAGGCGGCCTGGGTTGCGTCTACAGCAATACAACGAATCCGGCGGTCGCGACCGGTGATGGTGTGGCCATGGCCTATCGCGCCGGCGCCGAGATCAGCGACATGGAGTTCGTGCAGTTCCATCCCACGGCGCTGTTCCTGAAAGGCGCGCCGCGGTTTCTGCTATCCGAAGCCCTGCGTGGCGAAGGCGCGTACCTGCGCAACCTGGAGCTCACGCGCTTCATGCCGAAGTATCACGAACAGGCGGAGCTGGCGCCGCGCGATGTGGTGGCCCGGGCCATCGCGCATGAGCTGGAGCTGGTGAAGCGTCCCGATGCCGCCGTCTATCTCGACCTCACGCACCTGGATCCGGAGCGCGTACGCAAGCGCTTCCCGATGATCTATTCCACCTGTATGCAGTACAACATCGACATCGCAACCGAGTTGGTGCCGGTGCGTCCGGCAGCGCACTACGCGATGGGCGGCGTGCGCACGGATCTCCAGGGACGCACGACCTTGCCAGGCTTATATGCGGCTGGTGAGGTCGCCTGCACGGGGGTGCACGGGGCAAACCGCCTGGCCAGCAATTCGTTGCTCGAAGGGTTGGTCTACGGAGCGCGCGCAGCGCAAAGTATGCGCGAGGCCGTCGCCACACAATCGAAGCGTCCGAAGGTAAGGCCGCAAGTTGCGGTCACCAACAGCAACGGCCAGGCAGCGGAGATCGAGCGTGCGATCCAGAAAGCTCAGTCGCTGATGTGGGACAACGTCGGCGTAGTGCGCGACCGTAAACAGCTCCAGAAGGTCATTCCCGAGCTGGAAGGGCTGCAAGCGAAGCTGCCGTCCAGCGGCGATCGGCGCGCGCATGAAGCTGCGAATATTATCCAGGCCGGCATGCTGATCGCCCGCTCCGCCCTTGCGCGCGAAGAAAGCCGGGGCGCGCATTATCGCGTCGACTGCCCGCTCAAGAACGACGCGAAGTACCGCAAGCACTCGGTTGTCAGCGGCGAAAAGATCAGCTTCGAATAGTCCCACACAGCCGACTCTACTCAGTACTCGCCCGCTTCTTCTCCGGGAACAGCAGGGACAGCACGATCGAGATCACAATGATGCCGGCAACCGCCGCCAGGGCCACGGCGGTCGGTATCTGCACATAGTTCGACGCCAGCATCTTTGCGCCGATCAGAATCAGGATGATCGACAGTCCATAGTGCAGGAAGTGGAAAGCGTCGATCATTCCTGAGAGGGCGAAGAACAGAGAGCGCAGCCCGAGGATCGCGAAGACGTTTGAGGTGTAGACGATGAAAGGCTCGCGGGTGACTGCCAGGACCGCGGGAATGGAATCGACTGCGAAGAGCAGGTCGCTGGTTTCCACCACGATCAGAACCAGCGCCAGTGGAGTGGCGTACGTCAGCGCGCCGCGACGCGTGAAGAATTTGCCGCCTTCGTACTCTTTGGTTACGCGGAAGGCCTTGCGAAATGCGCGCAATAAGATGTTGGACTCAGGCTGGATCTCCGCACCATGCTGGCGCAGCAATTTGATTCCGCTGTATACAAGGATCGCACCGAACACATAGATGACCCAATGGAAGCGATTGAGCAGGGCGATGCCGGCAACGATGAAGATGGCGCGCATGATCAGCGCGCCGATGACTCCCCAGAACAGCACCTCATGCTGAAATTGCCGGGGCACAGCGAAATAGCGAAAGATCAGAAGGAAGACGAAAAGATTGTCCACGCTGAGCGAGAGCTCGATGATGTAACCGGTGATGAACTCAAGCGAAAGTTGCTCGTTGGGCCGCGCCGCCCGCCCGACCATCTCCTGGCCAAAGAGATAGACCAGAACCGCGAACAAGCCGGCCAGACTGATCCACACGACCGTCCAGCCGATCGCCTCGCGGAAGCCGACGTGGTGCTTCTTGCGATGAAAGACGCCGAGATCGAGCGCCAGCATCGCCAGCACGAACACGTTGAAGATGATCCAGAAGATCCAGTTTGACGGCATGCCTGATCCGAAGCAGCCATTCTATAGTCCTTGCCGCAGACCTACTGCGCCACACGCAGTCCTGCGCGCGAGAACGGATGTTTGCAAGGCCGACAGAGCTGCTACCGATGGAATGTGCCCATGTACTCTGTCTGGGCGAGTATGTGCCCTTTCATGGCTGCATCAAGTTCATTTCGAGAAGCCTTGCCGCCGAGATCAAGCTTTGTATCCAAAGCGTACAAGCGGAAATAGTAATGGTGGGTGGCTCCGCCGGGCGGACAAGGGCCGTTGTAGCCAATCTTCTTGAAGCTGTTGTGCCCCTGCCGCGAACCATCGTCGAGCTGATCGCGTTTTGGAACGCCTTCCGGCAAGGAATTAGCGCTGGCCGGCAGATTCCATAACACCCAGTGGACCCAGGTCCCAGCGGGAGCATCGGGATCATCCATGATGAGCGCGAAACTCTGCGTTTTTGCGGGAGCGCCACTCCATTGCAAAGCCGGAGAGGTGTCGGGCCCCTTGCAGGTGTACTGCTGCGGGATCTCGCCGCCTGAAGAAAATGCCGAGCTGGCCAGTGTGAACCCCATCGCCATACCTCCCGAGGCAGGCTGTCCCTGTTGCGCAAAGACTGCTGTGGCAACCGTCATGGCCAGACATACAACTCCAGCAATCAGCTTCATTCGGGAACTCTCCTCATCGCTTCGCGGGACAAGTCACAATGCGAGATCTTGTGCGCGAGATCATCGGCTTTACATGGTACTACTCTCGCGCTTGAGACGGCTTGAAGGTTGGACGGGCAGGCGATCCGGTTCGCGTTAAATCAGGAACGCCGCACAAATGAGCGCGCCGAAGAGCAGCGCGTGAGCGAGTTCGGCGAAGCCGAGCTTGTGTACGTCCAGGGGCTGGCGTTTGCGCACAAGCCAGGCAGTCCCACGAAAGAGGACTGGCACGAAGGCGAGGAACACCGCCGCCGGAAACAAACCAACCCGGTACGATGCGAGGATTGTTCCGATCAGCACGATCTGAGCGAAGAGGAACGCGCGGCCTTGCTGGAATCTCTGGGCGACGGTATCAGCGCGGCTGGAGTGAATGCGCAGCTGCACGAAGTGGATCTGATCGCCGGCGAAGAGCCAGTTTGCCATCCACAAGGCGATGGCGGTGCGGTCAAGCTGACCGGTGGCGACGCAGTAGGCGCCGGCGGCAGCGGATGTGAGGCCGATCGCGCCGATGACCTGTGCCGGCATGCGGCCGTTGCGTCCGAGTTTCTTCACGATTGCCTGTGCGGCAAAGGCAAGCGCAGCGATCAGGCCAATCAGCAGGAGCTCGCGGTTGCGCCCGTTCCAGAGCAACAATGCAATCGATGCGGCAGCTATAACGCTGACGCCGACGATGGTTCGCAGGACAAAGGCGCGCTCTCCCGAGGTGTGCGCCTTGATTGTTGATGTTCCCAGCCAGCTCTCGACGGGCGTGCGCAGCCAGAACAGCGAGACAGCCGCGCAAATAAACAAAACCAGTGCCGCGGTGTGTACGCCCACGCGCGCTGCTACGACCGCTCCGGTCGCCAGCGGGACGAGCAACATGCCCCACGCCCCATGCTCGCGGGGCACGACCATCGTTCTCATCCGCGGATTCAATAAGGTGTTGATGTGAGCTGCCATGTTCCGATCGTAGCTTCAGCCCTCGCCGGGGCGGTATGACTTAAGTCTCAGCCACGCTTGGCGCCAGCGATTTCGCGGATCATCTGGTTGGAAGTTCCAGGCTCATAGACGCAGAACGGCTCCTCGGCCAGGAAATCTCCGGTGGCCGCGAAGGCGCGCGCGCGGCAGCCCATGCAGACGTGGCGAAACTCGCAGCAGCCGCACTTGCCTTTGAGGTTGTCGTCATCGCGCAGCTGGTTGAAGACCGCCGATTCGTTCCAGATCTCGGCGAAGCTTTGCTTGCGGAGGTCGCCCGCCAGTGCCGGCAGATATCCGCAGGGGAAGACCTCGCCTTCATGCGAGATGAAGCAGACGCCGGTGCCGGCCAGGCAGCCTTTGGTCATGGCATTCATGTCGCCGGGGTGGCCGCCAGGATGGCCGGTATGACCGACTGGCGGCCCTCCGCCCGGTTTCAGGGAGATTCCCGTCGAGCCCGGCATCGTCATGTCGGTCGGGCCAATCTCATGCGGATGTGCGGGAGCATGCGCCGGCACTTCGCGCCCGGCCATGCGATCGGCGGCGCGCCGTTGACGGAGCACGCGGAAGTAGTGTGGCGCACAGGTTGCTTTCAACTCGATGTCGCCGCTCAGCGACTGATCGTAGAACCAGTTCAGCATGCGCTCGTATTCGTCGGGAGGGACCATCTGCTCGGCGGCGATATCGACGCCACAGCCAACCGGCACGAGCAGGAACGTGTGCAGCGCATCGGCACCGAGTTGTCGCGCCAGGGCAAGCACATCCGGCAGCTGATGCGCATTGTGGCGGGCAATGGTCGTGTTGATCTGCACGGACACGCCCAGCTGCTGGAGGTTACGCATGCCGTAAATCGCAGCCTCGAATGCGCCAGGAATTCCGCGGAAGGTGTCGTGAGTGGTTGCGTCAGCGCCGTCCAGAGAAATGGAAACGCGCCGGATGCCCGCGCCTTTGATCTTCTGCGCGATCTCCTTCGTTACCAGTGTTCCGTTGGTAGCGAGAGCGGCACGCAGTCCGCGGCTGGTGGCGTACTCGGCGAGCTCGAAAATGTCGTGACGGAAAAGCGGCTCTCCGCCGCTGAGCACGAGAATGGGACTGCCGAAGTCTGCGATCTGCGAAATGATGTTCAGCGCTTTTCCTGTGGGCAGGTCGTTGGGCGACATCAGCTCCGTCGCCGTGGCGCGGCAATGGATGCAGCGCAGATTGCATCCCTTGGTGACTTCCCAGAAGATCAGGCGTGGCTTGTATTCTTTTCTCGTTGCCGGATGAGTGCCGGTGTTCGTGGCTGTCATTTCGTTACCCCACTCTCATGAACCTACGGCTCATTTGTACCTTCCAAGATAGGATTTGGACGACCCAAGAGGCCGTGAGTGGCGTCACGAGGGGTTGTGACGCATGTCACTCGGGGAAACAGGGTGGCGTCGGCTGAGGTCGCGGTGGGGTCTTGAAGGGCAACTGCTCAAATAGCGGTCCTTCGACTCGCGCGGGCAACGGCGGCACGCGCTTGCTCGGGATGATAGCTTGAGTTTCTCCGCCTTTTTCTAACCAATAGCCACTGGCCACTAGCCACTGCTATGGTCCGACTCCCCCATTGTGGCAATCGGAGCAGGTAGCGCTGCTGAGGTCGCCAATATCGACGGGGTGTTTGAACGATACAGAGGCCATGGGAGCCAGATGCGCACCGCCTTCTTCCTGGTCCAGTACGGTGTGACAGGAGTTGCAATCCTTGCTGATGACTTTGCCATCCTTGCTGACGTGGTTGCCATCGTGACAGCGGAAGCAGCCCGGGAAGTAGAAGTGGCCGATGTTGTTGGGATGAGTCTTCCAGTTCACCTTCATGTCGGGGAAGAAGGTAGTGCGGTAGATGCGCTGTAGCTCGGCGATGGATCCCTTGATGCTGTCGACCTTGCTGGAAGTGAGCTGCGGATACTTGCCCTGGTAAAACTTGTTGATGTCGTCGGCGATGGCCTTTTCCGCATCGGCGGTCGTCTTGTAGTCGGCGGTCAGGACTTGTACGCCTTGTTGCTTAATGAATGGCAAGGAAGCATCGATGGTGTGACCGGTCATGCTGCGATCGACGGAGAGATCAGGTGCGACGTAGATGTGCGTAGGACGGTTGTGGCAGTCGATGCAATCCATCCGGCGCTTACTGGCCTTGTCGATCTGCGCCTGCGTCGGAGGATTGTCCTTTGTCGTGTACTCCGTTACGTTTCCCTGAGCATCTTCGATGCGGACCCAGGGAATGGTTTGCCGTTGCTCGTCGGTGGCGAAGTAGGTGATCTTGTTGTTGATGTTCATGTGCCAGTGGATGCCTCCACCGACCTGGCCGAGAGACGAATCACCGCCGCCGGTCTTGATCAGCATGCGAATAACCCGCGGCGTGTTCTGCTCGTCGCTGCCGTAATGCGTGAAGACTTTTAACTGCGCGCCCCAGAACTTCTTCGGCCAATGACACTGCTCGCAGGTTTGCGGCGCAGGGCGCAGATTTGCGACCGGTGTGGGAATGGGCCGCGGATACGTGCCTAACGCCGTGTAATACACCTGGCGAGCGCCCGAGAGCTTCGATTTCACATACCAGCTCGCGCCGGAGCCGACATGACAATCCACGCAGGCCACCCGCGCATGAGGCGAGGCCTGATAGGCGGTGAACTCGGGATGCATCACGGTATGGCAGAGCTGGCCGCAGAACTGTATGGAATCGGTGAACTCGTACGCCTTATAGCTGCCCACCGCACTGATCAAGGTGAAGGCCACGACAAAGCTCAGGACAAAAGCGACCGTGCTCCGCTGCGCAGGATTGTTCAGGTCAAGCCGCGCGAAATGGAATGGTGCGCCCACGTTGCGAAGGCGCCTGCGTCTTTCGATTACCATCCCAATCGGGATCAGGATCAGGCCGACAATGAGGAATGTCGGCGCAACCATGTAGGCGAGAACGCCTAGATAGGGAGCCGGCTGGCTGGAAAGAATATCGATTAGAACGAGGAAAAGGATGTTGGCAAAAGCGACTACCGCCAATGCCACGCCGATCAGGCTGATGGGATTCTTGATGAGACCTTTGGAAACAGGCGGATGATCGCGTAGAGGATCCACTTTCTGCGTGTCCTCAGTCATGTATTATTTTCCCTTCTTCGCCTCACCCCAGGGCAAAGCTACACGAGTGTTGCAAAAATTAACACAGTACAAATCGAGTGCAACCAAAATCCAGAAGGTAACGCCTACGACTTTCGTGTGATCACCAGAGTTGCTTACGCTTTTACCTGCCGCCTCGATGAATCGGGCTATCCTTAATGCCTTCGCCGGAGCATGACGCTTAAGCGATCGCCCTATCCCGCCGTCTTGAACACGACAGTTCACAAACTCTCTACTTACGGCTGCCTGTTGTCTCCACGGCTTCTTCCTCTTCAGCTTCAATCGGCTCGCCCTCGACTTCCGAGCCTTCGCTCTTTTCAATGGCCAACAGATCGAGCGGATGTTCGTGCTCGTACTGCTCGATCGACATCTTGCCGTCGAACCATGCCCAGTTCATCGGGTAGGAGTCCGGATCGAACATCACGCCGTAGAGGTGCCATACGATGATGGCAAGCGTCGCCAGCACCGCTTCGTAGAAGTGGATGGTGATCGCGGCATCGATCCACCAGCCGGGGACGCGTCCGCCAACCCCGACCTTGAACCACGCCATCAGTCCGGTGCTGGCCATCACAAACATGCCCCACACCAGCGCCCAGTACTCCATCTTTTCGGCGTAGGTGAAGCGGCCGAACATCGGACGAGTGTCGGTATACCCGAAATAATACCGGAAGGCGTCGCGTGCGTCGGTCACGTCCTTCCAGTCGGGCAGCATGTCCTTGATCAGACGGCGGCCGTCTTCGGTCTTGATCACATACCAGAGGTGCACAAAGCTGACGACGATGAGCACCACGCCCGCAATGCGGTGGATGTAGCTGCGCACAAGTTCGTTGATGAAGATCACTGCCAGCCATGACGACGGATACTTCAGAGCAAATCCCGTCAGCACCAGCGTGAAGAAGCTGATCAGCAGCGTGAGGTGTTGAATGCGCTGCGCCAGCGTCATGCGGAAGAGAATGCGCGGCTGCCCGATGCGGTGCTGGATCAGCTTCTTGCGGAAGACGATCAGGTTGTGCAGCACCATGCCGCCAGTCACGCAGACGATCATCCAGATGTAGAAGCGGCTGATCAGGTTGATGACCTTGCTACCGACGTCGGCTTTGGCTGCGCCGTCCAGGTGGACTTTGCTGGAGATGAACTTTTCGTTGGCGCCGGGATGGCATCGTCCACACGTATTGGCCAGGTTGGCATGGTTGATGGTCGAGTGCGGATCGCTCGATGGCAGGATGTTGTGCACACCGTGGCAACTGGCGCAATTGGCGACCGTGTTCGAGCCGACCTTCTGCGCCATGCCGTGATAGCTGGCGAGATAGGAATCGACGCGGCCGCCGGGTATTCCGAACTCTTTGGTGAGGCGAACACTGGCGTGACAGGCGCCGCAGGTGTTCTTCACGTTGGCCGCGGCGACGGAGGAGTTCGCATCCTTGGGCGCCTTGATGGTGTGAATGCCGTGACAGTCGGTGCAGACCGGCGCCTGCCAGTTGCCGCGCGCGATCGCCTGCCCGTGAATGCTTTGCACGTATTCCTGCTTGATGTCGTTGTGGCACTTGGCGCAGGTGACCGGCACGTTGAACTTGTTAATCGGCGACTTGGGGTCGCCTGCGCTCAGGATGTCGTGTGCGCCGTGGCAGTCGGTGCAAACGGCTGCCTTTTCCGAACCAGCAGCTACTGCCTTGCCGTGCACGCTCTCCTGGTATGACGTAAACGGCGCTGAGCTGACGCCGCTCGATGCCATGACGAACTTCTGCCCGTGACAGGCGCCGCAAGTCTGCGGAAGGTTGGCGCGCGCGACTTTCGACTTGGGATCGCTGGGCGGCAGGATCTCATGTACGCTGCCGTGGCAATCCTGGCACTTGGCTACGTTGGTATTTCCTGCTGCGGCTGCTTTGGCGTGTACTCCGTGGTCATAGGCGGCTTGCTGATCGGCGTGGCAGGTTGCGCAGGCCGGCTTCGCCGGCGTCGGATCGTGGGGGAAGGCCTTGATGTCGCTGTGGCAATCGGTGCAACCAAAAACGCTGTGAACGGAGTTCTTGAATTTCCCGTCGTCGATGTGCAGGCTGATCTGCTTGCCGTTCTCCTCCTTGATGAGGGTGGCGTCGCTATGGCAGGCGAGACACTCGTCGTTGCCCATCCTCGCGGCTTTGGCCGAAGGGGAAGAATGCTTCTTGGCTGCCGGAGAAGATTGGGCAGCGGCTGCCAGGGACAGCAGCAAGACGGCAAGCAAGAGCAGAGGACGGCGCTTCACAGAAGCCTCGCATTTCTTGGGCGCACCGCACACAAAGGGCAACACTTAACCATCGCCGAGACATGTACGGCGAGGCAGTGAGTGCACGCACGGGAGGACGTGACCCCGGTCACATGGAACGTGGTTCTCACGACGTCGGGTGAGGGAAATCACCAGTATTCAGGCAGTTGCGCGTGATTTGGAGATGCGGGCTGGATGTGGCTGTTCGCGTACTGCAGAAGTAAATATCCAGCAGGTGAGGCTGGTTTCCAAACCCCCGCTGGCCTCTTCCCTTCGCGCGCACGGAACGTTCGTTCGGGCCATGGGCAAATTCAATATGCGGTCTCGAACGGGTCGAGCCGATGACGAAGCCTGGAGCGTACAATCGCATTCCAGCAGTCACCAGCACTTGATCGGATCCGCAGTTTTCCGGCAAAAACGGGAGAATGGAATGCTTCGATCTGCGCGGTTGCTTCGAATGATGTTCCTGCTTGCGCTTGTGTCCTCCGGAGTCTTTGCTCCGGCCGTGCGTTCGGAAGCTGAAGAAAGCATGACGCCGCTTCTCCTCGCGGTGCATGATGCCCCGGTGCCATTCATGGGATCGGATGCGAGGACACATCTCGTCTACGAACTCTGGATGAGCAACGCCTCCAGTGCCGATATCTCAGTTGAGAAAGTCGAAGTGCTGGGCGACGGCTCGCTCCTGCAAACCCTCGACAGCGCGGCCGTTGCCAGCCGCCTGCAGCCGCTGGGGAAGCGTGAATCAAGCGGAATGCTGGCGAGCGGGAGCCAGGCGCTGTTTTTTATCAATCTCACGCTACCTGTTGGGGCGGTAGTTCCGAACAAGCTTTCGCACCATGTGACCATCCACGTCGCCGCGGCGCCGCCGGATCATCAGCAGATGAGCGAGGACGGCGGGGTGATCATGGTCGATCGGCGGCCCGTGGTTGTCATCGCTCCACCACTTCGCGGCGAAGGATACGTCTCAGCCGATTCCTGTTGCGACGCCACTCGTCATACGCGCGCGGCGCTGCCGGTGAACGGCCGCATGTGGGTGTCGCAGCGCTACGCCGTTGACTGGGAGCAGTTGAATGCGGATGGACGCATCTACGAAGGCCCGCAGGAGAAGCTGGAGAGCTATACCATCTTCGGAAAACCAGTATTCGCGGTTGCCGATGGGCGTGTCGTTTCCGCCATCGACGGATTGCCCGAGCAGACGCCGGGAAAGTTTCCGGTGAACTTGCCGCTTGACGAGGCCGACGGGAATTCCGTGATCGTCGATCTCGGCAACCAGCGATATGCCCTCTACGCCCACATGCAGCCGGGAAGCCTCAAGGTTCGTACCGGAGACATGGTGAAGACGGGCGAGGTGCTCGGATTGGTTGGCGATTCGGGCAACTCCGTCGCTCCACACCTTCACTTCCAGGTTACGGACGGACCGTCATCGCTCTCGTCCAACGGACTGCCGTATGAGATCAGGAAATTCGAGGTCACCGGGAAGACGCCCGGCACGGCCGCCTTCGACGAAGCGGAAGCCAAGGGCACGCCCCTGGCCGTGACGGCAATCTCGCCGGCGGAAAAAGTAAGCAACGCAATGCCGCTCGATCAGCTGATCATCACCTTTGCCGCGCGTTGATGCGGAGACTCAGAGAAAACTATCGGCTTGAGATCGGCGGGAGAGTTTCGAGCCTGGCGCTACACGACCAACGCGCGCGGGCGGAGCGGCATGCGGGGATGCCGGGTGCGTACCATCGCGATGCTGCGGACGCGCTCGTAAGCCCCATGCAGGTCCTGGCTCAGCATGCGTACGATTTCCATGCAAACATTCTGATGGTCGCGCAGGAAGCGCATCAGGTCTTTTCGGCTGACGAAGACGACTTGCGAGTTGTCCAGCAGCTCGGCCGTGACCTCGTAGGGGCTGTTGGACAGAGCGGCGCCCAACCCCAGGACTTCTCCGGGGCCGGCGATGCGAAGGGTCAGCCGCTTGCCTGAATCGGAGCAGATCGAAAGCTTGGCACGGCCGTCGCAAAGGATATAGATGCCGCGCACCGGACGTGCTTCGGAGAACAGGATTGCGCCTCGGGGGTAGGATGCGAGGGACTTAATCTCGTCGAAGGCTTTTAACGATTCCATAGGCATATCGCAAAAAAAGCGATCGGGCCGAAAATCGCAGGTCACGCAACTCGACTGGATCGTGCTCTCCATAAGCAGGTAATACCGCTCTGGGCGTGGTGCACGCAGTGATAGCAGTCACCCGTTTTCGTGACTTTATTCACAATTGGCGCAGGTTTTCGACGTCGACGTCGACTGAAGTGCCGCGGATGGAAGCAGTTTACCGTCTCCAGCAAAGATCACACAGCACCAGCGAGCACAGCCCCAGAAAGGCACACTGAGGCGTGCTGCGCAAGATGTGAACTCAAGCGTGCGACTACTGCGCGATGGCCATGGCCTTCAAGGCTGCCTTGTTGCGAATCAGCAGCGTCGAGCCTTTCGCCTGCACGATTTGCCGCTTCTTCAGGTCGGCAAACAAGCGAGTGACGGTCTCGCGCGAGGTGCCAATCATCTGCGCGATCTCTTCGTGGGTCAGCGCCAGCTTTACGCGCGGCTCAACCTTTGCCGCTTCGCCGTTACGCAGGCTCCACTCCAGCAGCAGCTTGGCAAGCTTTTCGCCGGCGGAATGGGAGAGCCCGAGTGAGCGGATCTCGCGGCAGGCCGAGTTGTACTTGTCGCTGAGCTGCTCGGCAACGCGCAGGCAGGCTTCGCTGTGCTCCTTGAGGAAGCGCAGAAAATCTTCACGCTTGACGAAGTTCACCTGGCACGGGTCCACGGTCTCGGCGGTAAGCTCGTAAGGCTTGCCGCTGACGGTGGCGCTCAGACCCAAAACTTCGCCGGCTTCGGCGATCTTCAGGATCAGCGTTTTGCCGTCCGTTGAACAGATGGAGAGTTTGACGCGGCCTTTGCACAAGACAAAAATGCCGCGCGGGGTTTGACCTTCCACAAAAAGCACAGCGCCTTTGGGATAGGCGGTGGCGTATTTAACAGTTTCAAATGATTGCAGGGCGGCAGGTGGAAGATCGCAAAAGATATGTTCTGCCCGCATCTTGCATGCCAGGCAGCTTTCGATGATGTCTAGTCCATACGGTGTCAGCACGACGACCCCCTGAGTCTGTCTACATGGTATCCCCGTGTTTGACGGCCGGAGCGTGTGCGAGCCGCTCCGAGGGCCAAGGAAGTTGGTGCAGCGCTAGTTTTCGATTCGCGCACCATGCCGAGTGCTGCTGGTCACCTGTCCAGGTGATCCGCCCGAATTGCGTCGCAGGCCGTAAACACAGGCGTTTGGCGCAATGTGTGACACTTTCAGCATTTCCAGGCACTTTCCCAGATACACTCTAGCGGAACACCGACGATGCACACCCAACAAGTGCATGCGTCACAATGGATTGTGATTTGTCTGAACCGCGGCCTACCGGGAAGGCGAAGTTGGAGGCAAAAGAAGGGACCTCATACCTGCTCACTGGAACCGGCATCGGTTGGCGACTTCTCCGTCGTCCTTACAGGCCGGAAGATGACCACGGCGGCAACCAAAAGAGATATCAGGGAGAACAGCATCGCCCATCGGAAGGATGTTGGGCGGTAGGCGAATTCAACACGATGCTTCCCAGACGGAACAACAATGCCGCGTACCATCGCGTCGGTAAGATAGATCGTAGTCGATTGCCGGTCAACGGCAGCTGTCCAGCCCGGATAATACAAATCTGAGAGGACCAGATAGCAGGTCTGCGGGCAGGTGACGTCGAGGTCTGCACGGTTGGGTGCGTAGGTCAGGTCTTCCACACTGCCCTGGGTGATCGCGCCAGGTAATTGATCAGGCGGGGCTTCGACTAACGCGCGATTACGAGCGTCAAAAGGCTCGACCGTCCGCCAGAGTTCGCCGCTGGCTTCCTCAAAGGACGAGACCGGTTGCAGGCTGGAAACAAAGAAAGCCCGTGGATAGGCGCGTGGGTTTTCCACGACGGATAATCCGCCATATTGGCCGAACAAACGATACGGGTTGGAGCTCACGGGGAACGAATCGATCTTCTTCAGAGACAGGTTCCTCAGTTCCAGTGACGAGCGGCTGAAGTTCATCAGATATAGCGAAATGCCTTCCGGTTTGTTGTCCGTGAGATAAAGCTGCGTAAACAGGTTGAAATCACGGCTGCCTTTCACCGTCCAGGCAGGAGTGGCAAAGTATTGCCCCATTCCAGGTTTCGGAAATCCGCCACCATAGCCATTCGGCTCGAGCGGCTTCCCCGACGGGGCAGCCGGATCGCTGACCTTTGCTTCGAACCTGAATTCATAGGCGCTATTGGGATCAAGAGATAAGGGAAGTCCGGTAGAGGGGCAGTTCTTTCCCGCACAGGGAGGAAAGGAAGCGGGCGGGCCGATCGACGTCTGATTCCAGGATGTAGACCACGGGGCCTTCCCGACGATGTTTTCCGCGGGCGCAGAGTTCGACCTGGTGGAATCACCCTGGCGATCGAAGGCCCCAAAGATGCGTTTGATTTCGTCGAACTGGCCCTGATCCATTTCAATGTAGTGGATGTTAAGCAGCGACAGGATCGTATTGTTGATCATCAACTCGCGCCAGTATCGAATCTCTCCCACATTCATCGAACTCAGCAGTTTGGCATGTCGCCGCGGCAGAAATGGGCCTAACCCCATGAGCTCTTCGTGTCTGTACTCCCCAGCCAGGTTGGCACTGATCGCGGGATAGAACGGCTTCACCAGGGAAAGCGAGCGGAACTGCTGGTGATTTTCGCGATCATGCATCATCTGAAGGGCGGCCGCTTCTTCGGGACTGGCGAAGGCAGAGGTGGTGAACAACCAGCCTCCGAAGCCAAAGGACGCCAGGTCGGCAATGACAAAAACTACTGCGATCACTCCCGTGCGCCGGTTTTGCGGATGCCGGAGCCAGTAGCAGAACAGAGCGCCGGAGATGAGGAGAATCAAGACGGGCAGGATCATGTCCGGATTCTTCATCCGCATTGTGCGATGCAGGCTGTTTACCCATCCCACCGGCATGCCGCCGATCTTCGGATCCATCGATTGCATCAGGGAGCGCACTTTGATCAGCAGAAGCGCGGCAGAGGCAATGACGGAAGCGGGAACTAGCCACGCCAAGCGAAGCCGGCCGGCGGCGCTCAGACTGGGGAAGTCGATGCCATCGACGCAGCAGGCCGCCAGAACGGCGATCGAAAAGTCAAAGAAGACGAGGTTGATTCGGTGGTCGTGAAAGAAGTTATATACCGGCAAACGATATAAGAGCTGCGCCAGCGGGGTGTACCCTCCCCATGCAAGCAAAAGAGCCAGCCCTGCTGAGGTTGCGCCAAAACGGACATAGCGAGATCGTTTCCAGAGCAGCAAGGCGGCAATCGCCAGCATGATCGGCAGGATGCCCACGTAGTAGACGTTCACCTGGGAACTGATCGGGGCGTAGTAACCCACCTTGTGCCAATGACCGTCGGGCACCGTAACACCCGGCAGAAAAGGAAAGAACAGCAGAACGATGAGCTGAGGGGCGACCGAGCTGAACACATATTCCGAGTAGGAGAGGTGCTCGATGATCGACTGATTCTTCAGCTCGAATGTTGCCAGCAACTGGGGCAGGCCAAGTGCGGCCGCGAATAAGCCCAGCACCACGATGCCTGCCAGAATGCGCGGGCAATCGGATCGTTTAGGGAGAGCAAACAGTAAATAGACGCCAAGGTAGATGACGGTGAGGAGAACCATCTGAGGCCAGCCGGCGAGAAGCTGCATCGCCAGCGAGATGCCGCCAAGTGCGCAGTATCGCCAGCGTGCGGTACGAATCCACTTCTCCACGCACCAGAACACGGCCGGCACCCAGGCCGCTGAATTTGGGATACTTACGCTAACCGCGTTGCAGCACAAGAAACCCGCGAGGGCAAAGGTGGCCGAGCCGATCCAAACCGCCTTGCGCGATCTTACAAACAGACCCAGCAAACAACTGGTAAAGAACGCGGTAAGAAAAAAGTTGAAGGCGATGGACAGGTTGTAGGCTGTCGCTCTTTCGAACAGCAGATAGAGCACGACATTGGGCGGATAGAAAAATCCAGTCTGCACATCCGCGATCTCGGGGTAGCCCGCGTAGACATAAGGGTTCCACACGGGCAGCGAGCCCGATCGCAAAATACCGGCGGTGAATGCCCTGCCTGCCAGGTAATAACTCATGCCATCGCCTGAGCGGCTGTCCGGCACCAGCCCCGTATGAGCGCTGCAAATGCCGATCACGATCAAAATCGTCAAGGCTGCAAGGTAGGGTATGGGGGAACGTCGCAGCGCGGGCTGGGGCAAACGCAAATGCTCTCCTGCTTTTTCGAAATGAGAGGTCGGATTATACATGACGTGCGGGCCGCGCCGGGCAACTGCCGAATATGCGGCGATGCTACACTTTAATGAGTTATTCGCCGTCCGAAATTGTAGATGAACGCCTCGAACAATTCTTCCGTCCTGTTGCTGGAAAGGCCCTATCCCGGCCTGCTCTCGCTTGTCATCCCGATGTACAACGAGGCGTCCATGGTGCCGCATTTGCGGGAGGCGCTGGAGGACTTCATGGCCCAGCTGCGAGGCGAAGCGGAAGTCATTCTGGTGAATGATGGCAGCCGGGATTCAACCTTGGTTCAACTCATGACCTGGGCGCGCGAGGACCCTCGTATCAAGGTGGTCAATCTGTCCCGGAACTTCGGACATCAAATCGCCGCCACCGCCGGTCTGGACTACGCCTCAGGGGACGCAATCGTACTGTTGGATGCCGACCTGCAAGACCCTCTTCCGGTGGTCCATGAGATGATCGCGCGGTATTGCGAAGGCTACGACGTAGTGTATGGTCAGCGCGTGGCGCGGCAGGGCGAGGGGCCCTTTAAGCGCTTTTCCGCCTGGTTGTTCTATCGCTTGATGAGCAATCTCGTGTACAAGGACCTGCCGGTGGACACGGGGGACTTCCGCCTGATCTCGCGCGATTGCCTCTCCGGATTACAACAACTGCGCGAGACCCATCGCTTTCTGCGAGGTATGGTTGCCTGGGTCGGCTATTCGCAGATTGGTGTGACCTACGAACGTGCGCCTCGAGTGGCAGGGGAGACCAAGTATCCCTTGCGCAAGATGTTGAAGTTTGCCTGGACGGCGGCAACGTCATTCTCCGCGCTTCCTTTGCGGGCGAGCATCTGGTTGGGCGTGGTTGCGACCGTCATCGGATTGGAAGAAGCGATTCGCGCCACCTTAGCTCGCATCTTTCACTGGTATGCCGTGCCCGGGTGGGCATCGCTTACGGTCCTGGTGAGCTTCCTCGGTGGGGCTACGCTGATCAGCATTGGAATCGTTGGCGATTACGTTGGCAAGGTCTATGAGCAGTCCAAGAACCGGCCACTGTATCTGGTCTCCCGCACCGCCAACTTCGGCGCCGCCAGAGACGAGCACGTGATCGAGCGAACGGGACGGAACGAGCGCAGATGACGCAACCGGAGTTCGATCACTACTCGCCATCTTACGAAGAGTTGTTGAAAGACCCTATTCGTGACCGCTTTGCCGGGAATGAATCGCGGTTCTTCCATGAACGGAAGCGGGACCTGATCCGCCATTACTTTCGGATGCGAAGGATGGACAGCCATCGGCTGCAATACCTGGATATCGGCTGCGGTAAAGGCGAGCTGGCTTCGCTGCTGAGCAAGGATTTTCAGCGCGTCGCAGGATGCGACCCATCTTCCGGCATGCTGAGTTTTGCCAAGGATGTAGAAACCCGTATTCAAGACGACCCCGCGATCATACCGTTTGGCGCCGAGGAGTTCGACTTCGTTACGGCTGTCTGCGTGTACCATCACATACCCCCCGTGGCTCGACTGGCGATGACGCGCGAAATCGGGCGCGTTCTGAAGCCGGGTGGGACACTCGCCATCATCGAGCACAATCCCTACAACCCTGTCACCAGGCGAATCGTCAGCAGGACACCGGTCGATGCCGATGCGATTCTTCTGAAGCCCGCAGAGGCCAAGGGATTGATGGAGTCAGCGGGATTTGCTCCGCAATCGTTGCAGTATTTCCTGTTTCTTCCCCGGTCAATCTATTTCATGGGGGGAGATCTGCTTGAGGCGGCCTTTCGCTGGATGCCTCTGGGCGGGCAGTACGCGGTGTTCGCTACCAGGAAGAATTGAAGTCAGCAATCTATGATTGAAGTCATCCGACCTATTCTGAACCGGCCATTCTTCTACGAGTTCTATCACAGGTTGATTGGGGCCAACTACCGCAGCCAAGTACTGGTGAACGACTACATCCGGCCCAAAGCCGGTGACCGCATCCTGGACATCGGATGCGGGCCCGGCAACATGCTTCCGTTCCTTCCTCAAGGTGAGTATCTGGGGGTGGATGCAAACTCTTCATACATCGCTACCGCGCGCCAACGTTACGGCCATCGCGGGGAGTTCGTCTGTGAGCGGGTCAGCCATCATTCGGTGCAGCAATTTGGCGCATTCGACATCGTTCTGGCTTTGGGCCTGGTACATCATCTGGACGACGCGGAAGCGAGAGACCTGTTTCGTCTGGGCCATACCGCATTGCGGCCCGGCGGACGAATGATCACCAACGACGGCTGTTACACCTCAGATCAGTCCTCGGTGACACGATATTTGCTCTCGCGGGACCGAGGGCAGTTCGTTCGCACCCAGAAGGAATACGAAGAGCTTGCTCATAGCTGGTTCAAGGAAGTGCGTGTAAATATTCGCGAAGATGTTTTGCGCATTCCTTACACACACTTGATCCTGGAATGCATTCGTTAGAAACACGATTCCTTCATCAGCCGCCAAGCGCGACTGACCTTGCGTTTTTGGGACCACGAAGCCGGGACGCGCGGCGTTACTTAATTGGCGCTTAGAACATCACCAGCAACGCTCCGGTCATCCGGTTTTCGCTCTTCACCAGGTCAGGCGTGAAGCCCGGTACAAATGATCCCGGCGCGCCGGTATTTCCTCCCGGAGGCGTCACCCCGCCCGGCCCAGCGAAGTACGGCACATTTGCCGCGCGGTGGTTGTACTCCATGCGAAACGTGATGTATTGACTGGGCATGTAGTCGGTCGTAAACGAAACGTCCCACGCCTTGAACGGATCGCCGGGACTTTCGCTGAAGTAGGGTGTGCCCGACTCGGCTGTCGCGCCGTTGATGGGCGGCAGTAAGACCAGATAGCGTCCCGGATTATTGATCTGTCCGCCGCCGACGGTTATCGCATACAGGTCCTTGTGGAACCAGAAGCGGTTATAGAGCATGTATCCCAGGAAGCTCTGCTTCGGTCCCTGCTTCGAATCCCCGGCGCAACTGACGCCGCCGCCGTGTTCGCATCCTATGTCGCCGGTCAGCGAGAACGCCATGCGATCCAGAGTGCGATCGGGGTGGTTGTAGTACATGACCTGGATGCTGTCATCGGTGTGATAGCGAATGCGTCCGGGAACGCCGAGGGTGTCGGCGCCGAGAATGTATTGATTGCCGACGAGGGAGAACCAGCCGTTAGGCCGCCACAACACCTGACCGCCGATTCCGGGGCGATGATTGAATCGCCCGTACGATTGCCAACCGTTGATGATCCAGGGCTCGATCTTCAAGTGTTCGTTGGGATAGATCTGCACGCGCATGCCGTTGAAGAACCACGGCGTGTTGGACGACACGTACGACGGCTGATAGGTCCAGTTGTCGAAGTTGTAGTAGCTGAACAAGCCGATGTACGACATGAAAATACCGGCTTCCAGATTGATCCCATCTAAGGCATCCCAGTGATAGCCCCCATACGCTTCTGAGACGTAGCGATAGGCGTCATTAAGCTGCCACTGGCCGCGAGCAGGGCTGGCGTCATTGCGCGGCGTCGTCTGCGAGTACATGCCGAACTGCGTCATGAAACGCGCTATCACGTTGTCCCAGTGAAAGTCGCCGCCGACACCGAACTGGGTCGCCTGAAATTCGTTGGCGCGAAAGATCTCGCTGGAGCCGCTGATGGTGTCGTCCTGTGGATGATTGAAGTCGTACACATAATCCACGTCGGCGCGAATTTCCGGTGTAAAGAACTTCGTATCGAAGGGGACTTCCTTGATGCGGCTGTTGCCGTTCAGCCAGGTGAAATCGGCGAAGGAGAACGGCACCGGTTTCTCAGGCTGAGACGTAGTCTGTTGCGCCAAAGCCGATTCCGGCGATGGGCTCGACGCAGGCGCGGACTGCTCATCCACTAAATGCGTAGAGGGCACCGAAGCCGCGGCAGCGTCCGGCGATGATCGCATTTTCAACTGCTGCGCCAGCTGCTCGATGCGCCTCTGCATCGCTTCCAGCTGCTTCGCCACCGCCGGCGGAATCGGTTGATCGGCGGTGCCGGCTTGCATTTCCGCCGATGGGCTGCCGCTGCCTTGCAGGCCGGCGGATGGACCACCCGCCTCCTGCCCCCAAACGGACGCAGTCATGGTGATAACCAGTAGCAGAATTGCGGCCGTCCGGCCATGTGCCGATACGAATTCCGCCATTTGCTCCTCCAGATGAACAAAGAAACGGCGGCCGCATTCGGCGTCGATCGCCAGCGATTCCGGCGGCATATGAACGGAGGAGATTTTCTTTGCGCGGCCGGAGGCGTTTCTTCTCTGATGTTTTGGCCATGACCATTTCACGAAAACCAAAAGAAAAAAGGTCACACTCGCGGTGCAAACTACGAGAAATAGCTCTGTCATGACGTCCTTTCGCACACGTCAGCGCATTCGCTGCCCGCCAACAAATTCGATCACTTCCTCCATAAGTGGGGATTAAAGAACCTGTAAGCGTTTCGTAAGGGAGTCGTCAGCAGATGGAACCAGGCGGGAGGCGATCATGCCTCAAGGGGTCGAAATCGCCGGCCGGCAGAGCGCGCTAGGCAAGCGCTCCCACCCAGTTGCGACGCTTTTCGGCCTCGGCCTTCGTGAACACGCCCGCGATGCAGGTGCCGCAGTTTGTGCAGCAGCCGTTCTTCAGGCGGTTGGACATCACGGAGTGCCAGGAGCGGGTGATGAGCAGCTGCTTGCAACCGGGACAGATTGTGTTCGCCCCGTCGGAAAAGATGTTGCCTTCATAAACGAACTTCAGGCCCATCTCGATGGCGATGCGGCGGGCGCGATGCAATGTCTCAGGCGGGGTCGGTGGCTTGTCGCGCAGCTTGAAGTCGGGATGGAAGGCGGTGAAGTGAAGAGGGACACCGTCGCCGAGGTTTTCGAGCACCCAGTCGCAGAGCTCCTTGAACTCCGAGTCGCCGTCGTTCAACGTGGGGATGATCAGGTTGGTGATCTCGAACCAGACGCCGGTCTCGTGCCGCAGCAACTTCAGCGTGTCGAGCACCGGTTGCAAGTGAGTGAGGGTGATCTTGCCGTAGAAGTCTTCGGTGAAGGCCTTCAGGTCGATGTTGGCGGCGTCGATGTAGCGGTAGATGTCGAAGAAGGCCTCGCGCGTGATGTAGCCGTTGGAGACCATCACGTTGTTGAGCCCGGCGGCGTGCGCCTCGCGCGCGATGTCGATGACGTACTCGCCCCAGATGGTCGGCTCGTTGTAGGTGAAGGCGAGGTGCGGCGCGTGATGCTTGAGCGCGACGGTGACAACATCTTCGGGGCTGAGCGCGAGTGCGTTGACCTGGTCGGACTTGGCCTTTGAGATGTCCCAGTTCTGGCAGAAGAAGCAGCCCATGTTGCAGCCGGCGGTGCCCATGGAGAGGATCTTCGTGCCGGGGAAGAAGTGGTTGAGCGGCTTCTTCTCGACCGGATCCATCGCGACGGCGGCCGGGCGTCCATAGCCGAGCTGAAGGAGCCTGCCACCTTCATTCTTGCGGATGAAGCAGAAGCCGTGCTGGCCTTCTCCGATGTGGCAATGGCGAGGGCAAAGATAGCAGTGGAGACGGCCGTCGGGCATCGTCTCCCACCAGCGGGCCTCGTGCACTTCGGGCTGCAGGACTGTTAACTGCATGGTAACCGCCCCAAGGTCTATTGTAACGCCGGTGGGGGCGCTCTTCGCTTTTTGCCGGATATAGGAGTGGCCGGGGCTTGACGGGAATCACTATTCCAGCGTTTACCCATCACCGCCACATACCGTACGACGGTGTCATCCTGAGCGGAGCGACCGCTTGCTCCGGTCGCGGAGTCGAAGGACCCCTACAGGCTCAAGAATCCATGCCCTTCCAACGCGAGCACTGGTATACGGTGTACATTCTCGGCAGCATCAGCGGCACTCTATACGTAGGTATTACGAGCGATTTGCGCACTCGAGCACGACAGCACAGGAATCACAGTTTTGGAGGATTTACCGCCAAGTACGAGGTGAATCGTTTGCTGTACTACGAAAGCTTTCGCGAGGTGACCAATGCGATCGCCCGCGAGAAGCAGCTGAAGGGCTGGCGGCGGGAAAAGAAAGTCGCGCTGATCGAAAAAGACAACCCGCAATGGACGGATATGAGCAGGGGATGGTTCGACAAGCCGATCGTACAGAAGTTTGATTGGCAGTTATAGGGGCCCTTCGACTCCGCTCAGGGTGACACTGATAATTAACTTGTAAGCTACATTGTTGTGCTGTGCCTGTGGAGGTCATTGATGCTGCGTCACATATTCTGCCTGCTGCTCTTGCTGTCGGGCCTCGCCGGCCTTTCTTTCGCCGCTCAGCCGGCGACCATGCGCCTGGACTACTACCATACCGGCAACGCCACGCAGGAGATATGGAGCTTCGATCGGGTTGTCATTGAGCCGCTGCCGTGGCCGGGCGACATGACGAAGACCATCGACGATTCAAATCTCGGCAACTACTTCTTCGAGGTGCGCGACCAGGCGAGCGACAAGCTCTTGTACTCGCGCGGCTTTGGATCGCTGTTCAGCGAGTGGGCCGACACGGCGGAAGCTAAGAAGCTGAATCGCACCTTCTCCGAGTCGCTGCGCTTTCCCATGCCGAGCGCGCCGGTGAAGATCGTGCTGAAGGAACGCAGGGAGGGGAAGGATGTCGACTTTCACGAAATGTGGACGACGACGATTGATCCCAAAGACAAGTTCATCGATAAAACGAATCCTGCCTCGCCCGGTCCGCTGATCACGATCCAGAAGATGGGCGAGCCGGAGACCAAAGTTGATCTGCTGATCCTCGGCGATGGCTATACCGCCGGCGACCGCAGCAAGTTCGAAGCGGACGCCAAGCGCGCCGTCGACATTCTTTTCTCGCGCTCGCCATTCAAGGAGCACCGTAAGGACTTCAACGTGTGGGGACTATGTCCGCCGGCAAGCGAGCCGGGAATTTCGCGGCCATCGACGGGAGTTTATCGGCATCCGCCGCTTGGTACGTCGTACGACACCTTCGACAGCGAGCGCTACATCATGACCACGGATAATCATGCGCTGCGCGATGTGGCGTCATGGGCTCCATACGAGTTCATCGAGATTCTGACGAACTCGAAGACATATGGCGGTGGAGGAATCTTCAACTTGTACGCGACGGTCGCCGCCGATAGTGAATGGATGCCGTACGTCTTCGTGCATGAGTTCGGACATCACTTCGCTGCCCTTGCCGATGAGTACTACACGTCCGATGTGGCCTTGGAGCCGCAGACGGGGCGGCTCGAGCCATGGGAGCCGAATGTGACCGCCCTGCTCGATCCGGCAATGCTGAAGTGGAAGGACCTGGTGATTGCCGGCACACCGCTGCCGACGCCGTGGCGCAAGGCGGAGTTCGAGGCGTACGAGCACGAGATTCAGGCCGAGCGGCGGCAGATCCGCAAAGAGAGCCGGCCCGAGGGAGAGATGGACGCGCTCTTCGAAAAAGAGAAGCAGCACGAAGATGAACTTCTCGGGACAGACAAATACTCCGATCGCGTAGGCGCCTTCGAGGGGGCGAACTACGAGGCGCGCGGATTTTATCGTCCGCAGGAGAACTGCATCATGTTTACGCGTTATGACAAATTCTGCGCCGTGTGCCGGCGCGCTATCGAGCGGATTGTCAGCATGTACGCGACTGAGTAAAGGAGGGTTCGCAAGAATTTGCGCCGGCGCATCGACCTAACCCACCTGTTCCAAAGATCGTCCACTCTCGGAATAGGGCGGTGGGCGCCCGATTACTGCTGTTGGGGTTGCAGCGCCCACCTTGGATTTGGGTTACAGCTATAGACGTTGAGGGAGCAAAAAAGTTCGCAGGAAAGCAGCTTTTTACAATTCTTCACAAATTCGATTTCCGCGCGCAAGCTACCTGGCCGCCCAAGTGCTATGTATCGATTGCTGCACTCTACACCTCATATCTGCTGACCATATTCTTCCGTGAAACACAAAATGTGCTGCACTGCGTCTATGCAGGGGAGGACAAGGGTGTCCGAAACCTCGGTTTTCCTGCTCCTGACCCTGGTGGCTTCGGTGATCGCGACAGTGCTCATCGTGGGCAGCCGATCTGTCGCCCGAGTCCAATGGATGGCACGCGCGTTCTACGCGATATCGATCGCACTAAGTGTGGCGACATTGCTTCTCATCGTGGCCGGCGTGAGCGGAGTAGTCGCCGAGAACGCGTTGTATGCCCGCTTGCTTCGCCCGCTGCTCTTCCGCGGCTGGATTGTGATCGGCGTGGCAATCAGTTGCGCATTGCTGGTTTTTCTCAACTCCGCACGAGGGCACGGGCGGCTTGCCTCTGATGCGGTGCGTTCGTTCGTCACCTCGCCATATGTGATGAAGGGACTTTGCTTCTCCGTATCGCTCTCATTTTTCTGCACCGAGATCGGCAAGTTCGCGCATGATGCCGATATGCGGCAGTTCTTCCTGCAATCCGGCTATGCGGTCTGGTTCATGTACTTCATCATGGCTGCCGAGACGGCCGGGGCGATAGGTCTGTTCGTATCAAGAACGATTGTGCCCGCGGCGATTGGCCTGATGATAGTCATGCTGGGAGCAATTCGAACCCACGCTCACAACGGCGACCCGTTTTCGGATTCGCTGGAAGCGTTCCATTTGCTGATCCTGCTCGCGTGCATTGTCGCGCTCCGTTTGCTGGCTGGGAGGAGCGGGGATCGCGATCTTGTGAGTACTAAGACGCTGGAAGCCGTGAAAGAGAAATAGGAAACTAATTGCTAATTTCCTTTCCCTCCTTCCGGTACGATGATCTTCTCCAGATACTCCAGTGGCAGCGGTCCCTGATCGAGCGCGCGATCGTGGAATTCCTGAAGCGTGAATTTGTCCCCCTTGGCAGCCTGATATTTCTTGCGGAGAGTCCACCACTGGCGGGTCCCGAGGAAGTAGGTCGGCAGCTGCGTCGAGCTCAGCTTGGCGCGTCGTAACTTTCCTTCGGCTTCGGCCTGGGTTTGAAAGCATTCCTTGGTCATCAAGTCGAGCGCCTGCTCGTCGGTCATGTTCATGGTCTGCATGCGGATGTCGAGGATGGTATTCGCTACCGCGCGCAGCCAGACCTTGAGCCGCACGAGCTTGAACTTGGGGCTGAAGTCGAGATAGCCGGCCAGGGTCATGACGTCGGCGCCGTATTCGGCCCAGCCTTCGACGTAGGGGCCATTGCCGAAGAGATTGCGCAGCACGCGCCGCGTCGGCGGCTGCAAATCATCGGCGTGCTCTGCCTGCACGTAGTGGCCGGGCAGCGCCTCGTGAATCGTCAGCCACTTCAGCGTGTAGTTGTTGTACTCACGGAGCTTGCTCTCGACTTTGTCCGGCGCCATCTTCGGATCGATGGGCGTGACCCAGTACTGCGCTTCGGCCGTCGGTTCCAACGGCGGCGCGCCATGGAAACCCGCCACGGAGTAGATGCCGCGCTCAAACTCCGGCGTGGGAATGACCTTCAGGTTGTCGCGGCCGCTCAGGGTAACAATCTTCTTATCGATGATGAACTGCCGGATCGTGGCAACGTCGGCTTTGACTACCTCCATCAGTTCATCCGGTTTGGGGTGCTCGTCGCTGATTTTGTCCAGCACCGCGCTGATGATTCTGTTCTGGCGCTCTTCGCTGATCTTGGTGCCGGCAGCGATCGCGCTGGCGTAGTTGCTGTCGCCCGGGTACATCTCTTTATAGAGCGGCAGCGCGATCTGGAACATCTGGGTGCGAACGCTTTTCATCTCGGCTTCGGCGTCGGCCAGCAGTTGCGCCGGCGTGATGGACGTTTCCATTACGTAACGAAACTTCGGCGCGTACAGCTCCGCTCCCAGGCGCCAGGTGCGGCCGTTGGTCGGGCGCTTGGCGAGATCGTTCTGCATCCAGGCGTTGAAGTCGTTGAGTGACTGGCGGGCGGCGGGCGCAACCTTGTCGAAGTCCGCTTTGAGAGGTGAGCCGGCAGGAATTTCGCCAGCGACGGTGTCGAGCAGGTTGAGGTTGCCCTGGTTCTCATCGACGGCGGTCGAGATGAAGACCGGGTCGGCATCGGCGAGCTCGGACTTTGCCTGATCGAGGAAGCGTGGGATCTGGCCGATGCGCGAGATCACGTCGCCCACGCGGACTTCCTTCGAGGCGTACTCCTGTGTGAGCGGGAGAAAAAGCCCCTTACCGAGCAGCTCAACGTAGACCGTCGGATTGTGTTTGTAGTTCTCAATCTTCTCGTATTCGAGCAGGTTGAGTGCGATCTGGTCGTCGATGAGGCGGAAGTCGGCAGCGTCTCCCGCGTTGAGGGAGGCGATGGGTGTCTCGCTCTGAAAGCGCGGCCGCCACTCGCGGTAGAACTTCTCCTGCGCAGCAACGCCGGCCGGGCTCAAGTCGTCCAGCTGGGCGTCGAGGTCGATGGTCTTGCCGGTCTTCGGGTCGACGTGCTTGTGATAACCCGCCTGCGAGGCACTCACTGGCGACAGCGCCAGGGAATCCTTCACGAATTCGTCGCACATCTGAGCGAATTTTGCATTGGACTGTGATGAGTTTGTGGACTTCATATTTTGTGCTATGGCAATGAGAGAGGTAGTGAGGAGAAAGAGAGCCGCCTGAAGAAGGAGTTTCATAGAGCCTCGAGGACGGGAAATTCCAAGCGCGCCAGTATAAACCTTGGGTGGGTGCTTTTGCGGTGTCGTGCTGGTTGGAACATCGCCCGCGGCTAGACAGTAGTGGCAGGGGGAACTAACTGGTGAAATGGGATTTATCAACAGCAAGGAGTGTCACAAGAAAAGGGCTGAGAACTCCTTCCGCCCGCCCGCCAGTGCGGCCTGGCGAAAGTTACATCAAGATTCTTCTTCCTCATCTCACAAATCCCACCCAGATTTTCGCCTTACCTGATTAGAGGGGAAGCTCAGGAGTGCTGAGCGGAAAGCCATGAAAGCCTCAGAGGGCCGGCGCGGATGCTATTTCAGCGTCCGCGACACGCTCAGGCTCCCCGGGACAGATCTCGAAATCCGTCGCGATCGAAGACGCGAACGACACCGCAAGGAGAAATGCAAGTGATTTACAAGTCTCAATGGATGATGTCGGCAGGGCTAATCGCAGGGCTGACGTTTGGGTGGGTGTCAGCAGTTGCACAACAAAAAACTTCCGCCCCGCTGCCGCCGGCAACTCAAAACGTACTCGTCGTAAATGGTTCCGGGCAGCCGGTTCCTACAGCGCCGCAGGGCACAACCAACGTTGCCGGCACCGTCAACATCGGCAACAACCCGAACGTTATCGTGGCCAACACTCCGACGGTTAATCTCGCCGCTGGAAGCGGCATCACCGTCAACAACCCGCTCGACGGGCAGAACAATCCCGCGCCCCTGACCGTATTGGAGGCCGTGCAGCTTTACGATAGTTCCTGTGCGGCGACTTTTAATGGTGGGAGTGACGCAACCTGTTCCTTTCAGACTGTTCCCTCGGGAAAGCGGCTTGTGATTGATGAGTTTGACAGTTTCGGCCTGGTCGCCACTGGTATCAACCCACTCGTCATTGGCGTGAACACTTTTACCACGACCCATTTTTTTCCAGCGACGTCGGTTATGGCAACCGGCAGCGGCTTCAACAGTTTCACAGGACACCAGCAAACCCGGCTCTATCTGAGGGCGGGAGTTACGCCGCAGTGTCATGTAATTCTGAATGGGTCTTCTAGCTCGGAATGGGACTGCCAGATTTCCGGCTTCCTGGTGGATGTCCCCTAGGTACGGGCGAAGCCGACGCGGCGAATAACGGGAGCGCCGATGGAATTCTTCTGTGAGTTCACGGCGCTCTGCTGCTCATCTGCCCCGATCGACGCGGGGTTTCTCCTTACGCGCCCAAAAAGCATAGCCCGCCGTAAGGAGCCCTTTGCGACCCAGTGCTTGGGGTAGCTAAGGTGGGTGATGAAGATCGTCACCCAAACGAAGACGCACCTGCAAAAGATAGCCAAATCCGCACCTCTTGACATGAAGGCCCGATGCAATCACAATCTGGCCAATTGATGGCCCTGTGACACCCTCGCTGTTCGCCACTCGCGACCGAGTCCTCAGCCAAATCTGAATAAGGAGTCCGCTGCCATGCGAAAAGCACTGGGGCTTGTTTCGCCTGTTGCATTGCGTGCCATGGCTCTGATGAACCTGCCCGTTGCTGCGCAGATCCTGGGTTACACGTGGCGGGTATCCGTGCTGGGTCTCGTTCTCTCTCTTGCCGCCCTGCCTTCCGGCGGTCAGGCGCCGAAGCAATCGACTCGGCATGTCCCCGTGGTCGAGGACCTGGTCCAACTGCTACAGGTACGACCAGACCTGCGAACGGCGCTCGAAGACGCGATTCGGACGGCTGACCTCAACGGCCTGCGGGACATGGACTCGTTCCTGATCTATCTGGATGGCTTCGTTACGTTCATCCCCACCGAACACGATTTACCCACGGCCCTGAAGCTCTACTACATCGTCGGCCAGGCCCCGGGGGACCAGCTGAACCGCGATAAGAGCTTCAGTGCCTGGATGAACAAGCTCATCGAGGCCTGGGGCCAGTTCCTGGATACGCCCGCGTCGGCGTCGGGCATCCCTTCATTTGCCGCGCGACCGAACTACAAGATCGACGATTACTTTGTGGGACCGAGCGGCTGGCTCACCTTCAACCAGTTCTTTGCGCGTGAGGTGAAGCCCGGCAAGCGGCCGATCGCAGAGCCTCGCAACGACAGGGTGATCGTGTCGCCGGCCGAC